>JAEAMG010000121.1_pt1 | contig 123964 bp, 98 predicted proteins | sample 8958741 | NCBI WGS metagenome assembly JAEAMG01 (sample SAMN16933256, study PRJNA681125) | bioreactor sludge metagenome | isolation source: anaerobic bioreactor treating anionic surfactant - SDBS | place: India: Bengaluru | collected 2019-02-28
GGGATGAGTGAGAAGTGAGGAGTGATAAGGTGAAAAGTGAAAAGCGGAGAGTGAAGAGTGGGAAGTGGGGACTTTGGCGCAGTTTGAGGTATCTGCTTGATTTTGTGGTGTTTTAGAAACGCATTTTTTAGATCTTCAAAATATTTTCAAAAAGTATGATTTGCATTCAGCTGACATTAAGACACTTACCTCAAACTGCGCCAAAGTGTCAAGCCAAAACAGCACAAAAGACCTTGGTTTTTTCGTGGAAATACAAGAATCGTCAATTTGCCTCTTAAGCCGCTGACAAATTAGCTGAAAAATACTGGATCAGGGCATTCAGCCGGAGGGAGTGCAACGACTGATGGACAGCCCTGATACCCGGCAAGAAATGGCGTTAGGAAAAAACACTGCACCCGTTGATTTGGCTGTTTATGATCGACTCTCAATATATAGCATCCCACCCTCATAAGAGATCCGGTAAGTCACAGGCTTGTTTGTCGGTGTGTCGGAACCTTCTTTATACTCCTCAAAACGATCTTTAAGATTTATTGTGAAAACACCATTCGTCCTTTCAATCAACGAAACTGCATACTCCCTATTAAAAACCACTGTTGCCACTCCACTTTTCAACAAGATCAACGTCAGAAATCCGGGATTGCTGTTGTAAGCAAATCCTGTCAGGTACACTAAAGTTGTTGTAGAATCAAGCTGCTCGTAATATAGATTTACTCCATCAACAGGACAAAGAGGTGATGGCAGAGTGACCCAACCATCCTGATTATCAAGTTGCAAGATAGGTTGATTATTGAGTTTAATCTCTACAGACTGAAAATCTCCCGCCTCTCCATCCCAGCCCTTATATCTGTTGAATGTCACCATATAATTGTTAAGCCCATTTAAAGATTGGAAAGAGAGAGTCGAAACAGTAGTATAGGGAGTTATATCACTATAGGGTTTATTCTTCAATTGCGAGACAAACTCGCATTTGGCCATAACAACATCGTTTTCAACACTGTAAAGTGGAGTCTTGGCCAATTGACAAAAAGCGACCTGAGTGGTTAAAAACAGTGCCACTAAAAATAAACATTTTTTCATAACTACCTATTTCTTAATCATTTTCAAGACCTTCTGGATAAGGATATCCTCCTTTTCAAAATCCTTTCTCGAAGTAACAATCTCGATATCTGGATCGACACCGCTACCCTCAATCAGCTTCCCGTCAAGTGTGTAGGCCTGCCATGAGGGCAAAAATACAGTCACCCCGTTAGACAACTTATGAGGCACCGGATTTCCCGAACTGCCATAAGTTTTCATACCGACCACCTTAGCATTCGGAACCTGCTTCATCATCAAAACGAACGACTCATTGCTGCTCATAACCACAGGGCCGGACAATACATAGATATTCCCCGAGTAATTCAGCCCTTTTTTATTCGGATATAGCTTCTTATAATGCACATAGTCAATCAGGCCACTCTTCTCATTGTAACAGACCACCTTCTCATAAGTAACAGAATCTTTAATAAAATAAGAGGCAAAATCCTTTGCATAAGCCTCATTCCCGCCGCCGTTCTCCCTGACATCAATTATCAGATCAGAATATCCTGAAAAATTACGAATAACATCATCAATAGAAATACCGGGGTCCTTCTCGTCTCCCCAGGCCTTTAAGACAAACTTGTTTATATCAGTAGTCCAGCCGCGAATCGCGATATAACCCACCCCGTCAATCTCACCCGCAACAGACATTAAACCTTCAGAGACCCTTCTGTTCTGCAACAAAGTGAAAAGATGGTTCATATTAACGTTCTCCTCAATCGGCTTTATCTTACCCGTCTCGAACCGCTTCCCGTCAACATCAATCCATAAGTGAGCATCATCAGCCTTCTGCAACAACTTAATCAGCTTCAGGGCAAACTCCGTGTTAGTTTTAGAATTCACAAGCTCATCCTTAGACTCCTTCAACAAAGCATTCCAGTCCAACCCTTTTAAAGAAGCATAGGAATACTCTTTCGGGAAAAACTTCTTAAACTCGTCATAAGACCTTTTGTTAAGCTTTGCCATCGAAGAAACTGAGTTATTAGCATCAGAAGCAGAGTCATTAGAAGCGGGTTTTGTCTGAAACAACAAATCCACAGGACTAAGCGGAATACCCTCAAGATTACTGAAACCCCACGTTCTGGTGCTATTAAGCTGCATAGTATAGAGCTTACCCGGAAATAACTTTACCGGAATCGAGAGAGTCCTTTTATCATCCCACACAGGTTTACCCGTAACCTGAGGAAAATTCTCACTGTTCATTACAGAATAAGAGGGCATCATATCCTGGTCAAATCTGATAACAATCTTAGTCAATCCCGGATCAACCTCACAATCACCAAAAGCCGGGACCGTACTAACAATATGCGGAGCATTTACAACACCCGGACCACTTACAACACCCAAAGCTTTCACCCCACCCTGCGCCATCGCTCCCGCACAAACCAACCCCACAAAAATCAACGTCAAAAAAAGTTTTTTCATAATTTTAAGCAATTCTAATAAAATGATTCGCAAACCAGCCTCACCTGAAAATTGTAGATTTCTCATTTTCAGATTCAAAGTTATAAAAAAAAGGACCGCCACAAATTCTCTCTATATTTTGACAAATTCCCTGAAATTTTCCCTGTCAATTATCTTTGCTTCTGCGTTATAAGTTTCAGTAAATGATTTAGAAAACTTTTGAGTCTTCTTTTTTGCTATTTAAATTCAAAACCAAAAACCTTTCCGTTATTATCTTCGACAAAATCCACCTCCTGCTGTTGCCGGGTTCTCCAAAAGTAAGTGCGGGGTTCAATTGGATTGAAATTAACGATAATCATATTTCTTATGCCGTTGTCGTAGAAATAAATCTTTCTGTTTGTTTTTTCAAATACAATAACATTTGGTGAATATATTCACGATTTGTCAATGTTGGGTTTCGCGAATTATTTTAAACTCACATAACGAAGACAAACAAATTTCCTCAAAGCTGCGAAGTATATCTAGTTTGAGGAATTTCTAATTGGTAAGCGGCCACAGAGAACAAATCCAGAACAATCAGCGTCCAGAAGGGGGACTTTGACGCAGTTTGAGGTATATGCTTGATTTTAAGGTGTTCTAGAAACGCGATTTTGGGATTTTCAAAAGATGTTCAAAAAGTGGGATTTGCATACAACTGTCATTGAGGCACATACCGCAAACTGCGGCAAAGTGTCGGGCAATTTTCAGTGATTTTATGAGTGTTTTATCGTCAATTTGCCTCATAAGCCGCTGACAAATTAGTGGAAAAATACTGTTTCAGGGCATTTCAGCCGGAGATGGGATATAGGAGCGATTGAAGACATAAGGCCGAAAAAGACCTTGGTTTTTTAGCCGATTTCGTAGCGTGGTTTTCAGGAAAAAGTGCGAGGACCGTTCAACGACCGAAGGGAGGCGTTCCACAGCACCCTGAAAACCCGCAAGAAAAGGCGTTAAGAAAAACCAGTGTCTTTGAGGCCTATGACTTCAATGCGACATCGGATGGACAGCCCTGATCCAGTATATTCCACAGTAAAAAGCGGCTATCAGTAAATAAAGCATAACTTAGAGTTCAAATTACAAATCAGAGACCCACATGCTCGAAACACTGATAAACAAACTCAAAGAAGACAACGAACGCTGGGAAACAATCAAGGACTGCTTTCAGGAAATCCGGGTCCCTCCACATACAGAACTCCTGAAAGAAGGCCAAATCTCCAACAAAATCTACTTCATAAAACAAGGCAGCCTCAGACTCTGGTTCAACAACGACGGAAAAGACATCACACTACAATTCTTCTTAGAAAAATCCGCCGTCTGCTCAATAGAAAGCTTTATGAACCAGGAACCAAGCATGTTCACACTCGAAAGCATAGAAAAAACAACAATGCTGGCCCTGACCAAAGACGATTTCCGGAAAATATTCACCCAATATCCCGAAATCAAAGAAGGATTTTCAAAAATCCTCTTCATGCGCATGGGGAACTACGCCAGACTGTTCCTTTCAAGAATCAAGGACACCCCAGCAAAACGCTATAAAGACCTGATAAAAGAACATCCCGAAATATTAAAAAGAATCCCGCAGCACTATATCGCCTCCTACCTCGGAATAACCCCCGTCTCACTGAGCAGAATCAGAAACAGAACAGTGCATTAATTAACAATTGTTATCGTCCGCAACAGTTTCCCCCGGGTATTTTTGCAAAAAAATATCAGAGATGAAAACTGAATACATAAGACTCGACACCCGAAAATGCATCGCTTGCTGGAAATGCGTCAACAGCTGCCCCGAAAAGGTAATGGACAAGGTAGACCTGCCGTGGCACAAACATGCAATCATAAAAAATCCCAAAACCTGTATCGGCTGCCTGAAATGCACAAAAGTATGTGAAACAGGCGCAATAAGCAGCAGCAAGGACTCATACAACAAAGCCGGAACCCGTTATACCCCATTTGCCAAAACAGTCTATGTCACCCTCCTGCTCTCTACCCTGGCACTGATTTTTACCGGATTTGCAATCCAGATCAAATACCACATGGGACATCACGGCTATATAGATGTCAATGATATATATATCGGAATGGGTTATCACACATGGTCACTCATCCACAAGATAACCTCACTCATCTTTGCCTTTACAGTCACCACTCATATCTACCTTCAGAGAAAATTTCTGAAACACAACAGAAAGACCGCCATAATTTTTCTACTTACAATAACCGCCCTTACAGGACTCCTTGCCTGGTGCTGCTCCCTGAATGACTCTCTGGAGATTGTCAGAAAATCCCTAATCGAAATCCATGACAAAATCACCCTGATCCTATCCCTCGTCATGATTATCCACCTACTCCGACATGAGCATATTATTTGGCCTTGGAGATGAGTTTATCATACCTCTAAAACCATTATGGGTTACACTGCGTGCTGGCTGTTGTTTTATTGATTTTTCTTGTCAAATTTTTCCCAGTTTTCATTAATTCCATGCAACCATTCCCAGTATGACTCAAGTATAATTGATGACATATCATCTGGATGATCAATCAATCTATCAAGCATATATACCTGCAATCTGGAACCAGCCCACAATCCCCAGTTATTTCTAATCCACGTTCCTAAAAATTCGTGATAATCTATAGTACCGCTTATATCTTTGAGTCCTTTAAATTTTTCAAATTCTTCTTTTGGTAATATTTTATTAAGTTCTAAAAAGCATTCTTTTATATCCTTAGGGATGTATACTCCATCAATCGTATCAAGTTGAAGTCGTTTCTTATACTTCAGTTCTTCTCGAAGCTCAATATCCTTATATTTAGCTATCACATCATTAAATCTGATTGGAATATTGTGTATTTTACGATAATATGTGTGCAGAATAATGTTTTGCATGTTTTTAGTGTTCTTAATCCCTAAGTCATTAAAATATTTTGTCAATCTTGATTTTGTCAATCTTGATTGTTCATCCAAACACCATCTATAATAAAAATAAACCCCACTTTCATAATGATTATCAATACTATCCTCAGGAATAATCAGTAAAACAGGTGTCAAATAATCATACTTACTTTTAGAAAGCGCTTCAATGCATTCATCAATATTTTTTGGAATATAAACACCTTCAATTATTGAATCGCGAATATGAGACGTATCAATGCGATTCCATTGAGCCCTTAAATCAATAGAAATTAAAACTAAAAAAATTATAAGAATCTGTTTCATATGCAATTTCATAAATTGGTAGTGAACGGTCACTTGTATGTGGTCGGGCGGGATTTCGAAGAGAAATCCTGTCAGACCCGCAGGAAAGTGGGCACGAGGTCTGACTTGTCAGACCGCTAAAACCCCCGCCTGCCATATACAAATTGTTAGGCACCGTAATTTTTATTTTTTTTCTTCAATATATTTTTCCTCAAATTTTTTAAAATTATCAGTAGCGGCATCTAACAGAGCTTTCATGTGTTTTGGGCTTAGAATTACTCTAGAAACTAATTGTGTTTCATTTCCAAATTTCATGAGAAAATCAAAAATAAATTCATTCTCTGTGTGGTGAATCAGCGTAATATTTGAATAAACTCCTTTTTGAACTTCTGGTGTAATAAATACTTGAACGTCCGATTTTAAATCGTCTGTTTTAGGTTCGGTATTTTTTGTTTTAGCCATTTTATAATGATTTTAAGATATTTAATATCATTAGTGTCCACTAAAAATATTTTTAAAACCATATAATAAATTAAATATCAATAATATATAGCGATATTTTTAACGTGTCGATTTGAAATTGTAATATAGTATCCGATATATAAAAGGATATTATGAATCAGAGCAAACATGTTTTCAGTCAACTCGTTGAGTTTCTTCCAAAGAGAGTATTCGATTGTATTGTAATGAGATATCAGGGAGATAAATACATTAAATCGTTCAGCTGCTGGAACCAGTTGCTGGTTATGATGTTTGGTCAACTTTCCGGTTGTGAAAGCCTCAGAGAACTTGTATGCATTACAGCTGCTCATAACAATAAGACCTATCATCTTGGATTTGGCAAGTCTGTAATAACGCGCAGCAATCTTGCCAAGGCTAACGCAAACAGAGACAGCAAGATCTTTGAAGAATTCGCTTACAAGATGATATCCATTGCCCAGAACAAGAGAATAACAAGGGAATTTGAAATTGCCGGCAGGTTCTATGCCTTCGACTCCACTACTATAGACCTGTGTATGAGTCTCTTTTGGTGGGCCAGCTTCCGCAAGGCAAAAAGTGGGATCAAAGTTCACACTCTCTATGATGTCGTCACTCAAATCCCGACATTCCTTCATATTACGGAAGCCAGAGTTCATGACATGAATGCGATGGATGATATCCCGTACGAATCCAACGCATACTATATCTTTGACAGAGGTTACTTTGACCTTGCAAGACTCTTTACTGTAAATCTTATAGGCTCTAACTTTGTCATAAGAGAAAGAGGACAACTTCAATATGAAATCGTTGATGGAGAGGACCTTCTTGAAAAGGCTGACAATATCCTCTATGACCAGACGATACGGCTTACAGGACAACTGACGGCAAAAAAATACCCGAGTCATCTTCGACGTATTGTATACTACTCTAAAGAGCACAAAAGGACCTTCACATATCTTACTAATAGCTTTACAGACAAAGCTGAACACATCGCCATGCTTTACAAAAACAGATGGCAGGTGGAGTTGTTCTTCAAATGGATCAAGCAGCATCTGCATGTAAAATCCTTTTGGGGAGTAACCGAAAATGCAGTTAGAATTCAGATATATGCAGCAATTACGGCATATTGCCTTATTGCTATTGTTGAACATGATCTCCGTCTCAATCGAAGTACCTTTGATGTGCTCCGCATTCTTAGTATGTCTCTTTTCGACAAGGCTCCTATAAGAGAACTCTTCGAAAGGGCAGAACCAGCATGTGATATATCTGATGAGGATCATCTTCAATTAAGCTTTAATTTTTAGTGGACACTAATGATTTAATATTTCTAATTTGGTTCTATTTAGCATTGTCTCGCAATAACTAATCAATTCTCTATTTTGACTAAATGTTGGATTTATTTTTAAAGGGTCATCACAAAGCACTCGAGTTGTTGAATTGAAAACACTCGTGGAAGTATATCCAGGTGTAATCTCTATTGCTTTTTTTTCAATTTGAATACAGATTTGTCTTCGATGGGTTGAGCAATTTCTATATCTTTCGAGGTTTACAAAATATCTAGTTTTAAGTAAGTTTTCGAGATTCGTTTGGGCAGGTGAACCATTAAATCTCCGGTCTAATAAAATTTTTATTCGTTTCAAGCTTACTTTATGCTCGTCATAATTGATACGAAGTTTTTGATTAATTATTTGACCAGAAACATCATAGACTGAATATAGAAAAGCAAAAAAGGCGTCTAAATAAAAATAAATCTTAATTGCAGGAGGTAATTCATTCTCACTTGTAGTAGAAGTTGTTGTATCATCTGCAATATTTAATTCCTTTAATTTGTTTAAAGCATATTCAGCATTAACAATTTTGGAAATTGCTCCCTGAGAATAGAGTTTTATTTTCGATTGGATTGTCGGAGGTAATCCTGAAATTAATATTTCTGTCGTGTCCTCAATACTTTTTTTGTAATCCATATTTTTGGTTTTTATTATTATGGTGCCTAACTTATTTATAGATACATTAAAACTGATTCAACATGTTATATAAAGTATTGGAACATATTTCCAGGACAATATAAGTTGTTAAAACCTTCTTCCTATAGCTATTCTATGTCCGATTCTGGCTATTATCTGTAGAAAAAGACGCAGAACTTGATTGAATCCCTCTCAGAACATAATTCCCTATCAGGCAAAGCGATATAAATATAGAGCTTATTTCGTCTTGGCGTAACGGTTTGTGGATAAACTTATTAACACTTAATCAACATGGAAGAAAAATAATTGCCTAAAAAACAAGCAAATGAGCCATAGAGCTTCAAAAGATAAGAGAAAGGCGCGAAGTTTACGAGTGAGAAGAGATAAGTGAAAAACGAAGAGTGAAGAGTGAAAAGTGAAAGGATGCCAGGCAAAGAATGAAATGTGCGAAGTTTGTGAGTGAAAAACGAAGAGCGATAAGTGAATAGCTGAAGGATGCAGAGTGAAAAACGAAGAGTGAAAAGTGATGAGCAAAAGTGGAAGGGGGGGACTTTGCCGCAGTTTGAGGTATATGCTTGATTTTAAGGTGTTCTAGAAACGCGTTTTTTGGATTTTCAAAAGATGTTCAAAAAATAGGATTTGCATACAGCTGTCATTGAGACACATACCACAAACTGCGGCAAAGTGTCGGGCAATTTTCAGCCGGAGGGGATATAGGAGCGATTGAAGACATAAGGCCGAAAAAGACCTTGGTTTTTTAGCAATTTTATGAGTGTTTTCCATAAACAAGAATCGTCAATTTGCATCTTAAGCCGCTGACAAATCAGTGGAAAATACTGGATCAGGGCATTTCAGCCGGAGGGAACGGAGTGACTGAGGATGGACAGCCCTGATCCAGTATTTTCCACAGTATAAAAGCGGCTAAGAGGCACCTAAAGAAAATCCAGCGTCTTTAAGGCCTATGACTTCAAAGCGACTAAAGACAGACGGCTCTAAGACGTTTTTTCTACACAGTGAAAAGTAAGGGATTACTTGCTCATCGCAATGACCTTGAGCTCCCTGGGCATTTTCTCAATCGCATAACGCAGCGCCGTACGAGGCATGACACCCTTGTTGCGAACCACATATTCGAACACCTCATTCTGATGCGCCTGACTCGCCGCCTTAAGCATCCACCCATACCCCTTCTGCACCAAATCATCCCCATCCAGCAAAAGAATATCCGCAATCTCAAAAATATCCCCCAAATACCTGCCGTTACGCGCCGGAATAATAAGAGACACCGCAGAAGCCCTTTTAACCCACCTGTTGGATGATTTCGCCCACCTCTTGAGCTCACCCAGATACTCCGGATACATATCAATAAAACCACCCACAGTATGATTACAAAGAGTATCACACGAAGCCCAGTTACTCACATACAGAGATACCCACCTCTCAAGCGTTGCAAAATCCTCCCTGACAAGTCTGTCATGAATTAAATCCGACCAATGACAAGCCACAAAAGACTCCTCCATATAACCCGACTTCCAGAACTCCTCACAGAGAGCCAAAATCTCATCCTTAGGAAGATCCTTCACCTCCTTGAAAAAATCTCTTGAAAACTTCTGAGCAGATGCGGAGGCAACCCCGTAAATCTTCACCTCCTCCTTAAAAAAGCGTTCACCGCTCAGCCTTGTCTTCTCGTCAGCAGCACCGATAAGTGTCTGACGTACTTTTTCTACTATTGCATTCATTTTTTACCCGTGTTATATACAAATCTATAGATAAATATCTAAAACTAAATTTTGAAAAGACTGATTAATAAGCTAATTTAGATATAATAATCTTGATACAGACAAATGTATATGTCTCTTCCAAATCTGCCCGGTAAGTCGGCTCATCTCAGGATGGCTCCTGAACACAGGATTGCATCGTTGAGGGTCGAGATTGATCCGCCTGAAGGCGCTGTAGAGTCGGCTGTATTGGTGATTATATTCCCGCAGAAGAGGGAGAACCCTCCTATAGATCCACATATTCAACCCCTTATGGATTGGGAAGTTTTATTGATTGAGAGGTCGAAGTATGATGGTGTCCATTCAGGAGAGATTGCTTTTCCGGGAGGAAAGAGAGAGCTGTGGGACAAAGACTTTATCGATACTGCCTGCAGGGAGGCAAATGAGGAGATGGCAATCAAAAACAAGGATCTCACAATTTTCGGACTTCTAAGCCGTCTCTATGTTCCGCCAAGTAATCACACAATACATCCCGTGCTTGCATGTGCCTGCTGGAACACTGAGCTTATCCCCAGAGAGCGTGAGGTGATAAGCTTCAAAAAGATTCCAATAGGTTATTTTAATCCGGCAACAGCACAAATCTGCACCATAGAGACAAGCCGGGGAGATGTTGTGAGAGCCCCGGCGTTTATCTACGAAGATTATATGATATGGGGAGCGACAGCTATGATTCTCTCCGAACTCTACCAGGTAGTGTTGGAGGCCAGGTTAATCACATCCTTCATCAAGCCGTAGAGCTCATCATCGAATGTCGAGATATAGGAGCGCGAATTGCAGAGTATGATGCAATTTATATTGCCTGTGCTGCCCATAACCCACATAGTTGCGGTTCCTGCGAGATTTCCACCGTGATAATATGCCCCCGGATAATATGAGTGATTCATTCTCCACCCGAGGCCATATCTGTTATATACAGGTGAGGGGGTCAGCATTTCGGCCCTGGTAGAAGCGGTGATTAAGTCTGGTATTCCGGGAAGGCCGTCAATATGGAAAAGCATCTTCATCATCTCCTCTGTTGAGGCTATAACGCCTCCTGCCGCTTTTATAACACCCATATCGTTCCCGTATCCGTTTGTACCGTCCTGTGAGTAGTAAACAACCTCATTTGTCCGTCTCTGGCTTCTGTCTCCTCCTACATGTATATCGGTTATTCCGGCGGTTGCCAGAACCTCTTTAAGGTAGGTTTCATAGTCCTTGCCGGTAACCTTTTCTATTATCTTTCCCAACATTCCGAAGCCCATGTTGTAGTATGAGAATGTGGTTCCGGGTTCCACCTGAGTTGCTGTTGTCAGGACATAATTGATGCGTTGTTCCAGGGTCTGACCATAAAATGACGAGGTGAACATAGGATCGGGATCGCTTGTCCAGCCGCTTGTGTGCGATAACAGATGCCTTACGGTAACGTTCTGGGCACGTCCCGAGGCATTTGCAAATTCAGCCGAAAGTATGCCTCCCGGACCGAATACCTTTTGATCCAGTGTAATCCTGCCCTGCTCTACAAGTTTCATGATGCACAGTGTCGTAAACTGCTTTGAACAGCTGGCAAGGCGGAAAAGATGCGAAGGTGTTGTCCTCACACTGTTTTCAGTTATGGCAAAACCAAGCCCCTTTTTGTAGACTACTGCCTCGTTCTTGGATATTGCATAAGAGATACCCGGGATGGTATATTTACTCATAAAAGTGTAGACAATATTGTCAAAGTTTGGTTTTCCGCTCTGTACAAGGGCTTTATAGCTCTTAGGCCTGCCCGATTCGGATGTAACCTCTATTGTGTTTACATTCTGATCGAAATTGATTTGTGTTGTGCCGCTGGTACAGCTTGTTCCGTTGATTTTTACTGTGGCCTTATCTGAAACTGAGAATCTTGGCTTAAGGAGCTTTATGTCTGCACCCTCTGTAACTGTAATGTAGAAGAGATCTCCCGATTTGACGGGTGCACAATCCTGCGTCAGAGAAGGGTTGTCGCTCAACGCAAAATATATATTATTCAAGATATTAAGGTCAGATTTCACATCAGGCTCGGGTTGATCCACCTTAGAGCATGAGGAGAGCATAACGGCTGTAAAAATTAAAGCCGCACCACAGTAAAAAAGAAGTTTTTTCATGTTTATGTTTGTATCAGAATTATTCCCCCATAGCCTTTTCAACCTCTTCTGCTGTAACAGGAAGTCTGCCGGAACCAAGAAGACGGCATGATTTATCTGTAACAAGCACATTGTCTTCAAGCCTTATACCGCCGAAGCTGTAATAGGACTCAAGAGCCTTGAAGTTTATAAAATCCTTGTTTATACCCTCGTTGCGCCACTTGTCTATGAGAGCAGGTATAAAATAGCAACCCGGCTCAACAGTGATTACATGCCCCTTCCTGAGCTCCTTACCCATACGCAGCGAGGCAAGGCCGAATTGTGACGAACGTACTGTCTTGTCATCATAACCCACAAAGTTCTCTCCGAGATCCTCCATATCGTGCACATCAAGGCCAATTTGATGGCCCAGACCGTGAGGCATGAAGAGGGCAACTGCTCCCTGCTCGACAGCATCGTCAATGTCTCCCTTCATAAGACCGATATTTTTCAAACCTTGAGCCATAAGTCTCAAAGCAGCCTTATGTACCTCCCTGTAGGTGATTCCCGGCTTCACCAGCCCTATCGCAAGGTTGTTTGCCTGTGAAACTATTGTGTAAATATCCTGTTGTTGCTGTGTGAATTTACCGGAAACCGGAAGTGTCCGTGTAAAGTCCGAGGCGTAATGGTTACGGTTCTCTGCTCCGGCATCAATTACAAGGAGCCTCCCGTTTGTAAGCACTTGATGATGTGTGTGATTGTGAAGCGTTTCTCCGTTTTGAGACAAAATAATCGGGAAGGAGGCCATGGGTCCCTGAGAGTGTGCTATCCCCTCCATAACGCCTACAAGCTCCTGCTCTATCATGCCTTCACGGAGCATCTTCATTGCAGTATAGTGCATTGTATAGCCAATGTTCGAGGCGTCTTCCATCTCCGCAATCTCGACATCCTGCTTGATTTCCCTCAAAGCAACCACACCTTTGATAAACTCTACCGATGCCCTTGCCTTCATCTCTGAGAACGGAATACCCAGGACACTATTCAGGAATATTTTGTTGGCATCTCTGTATGGAGGCAGAAAATGAATATTTCTACCCGATTTTACTGCCCTTTTCAGGTACTCTTCCAGAGAGTCGGCAGCCATTACTTTTGTTACGCCCGCAAGAGCCGCTTTATCGCTCATTTTCGGCTGCGGTCCCATCCAGATAACGTCGTCCATTGTGACGTCATTGCCGAATATAATCTCCTCCCCGCTCTGAGGATCGATAACTGCAGTAAGATCCGGCTCGTCGAGCCCGAAGAAGTAGAGAAAAGATGAGTCCTGCCTGAAAGTATATGTGTTTGAAGGGTAATTAAAACCGACCTCAGAATTGCCTAAAAAGAGCAACAGACCTGATTTCACACTATTTGCCAGCTCCCTCCGGCGATTGATATACACCTCTTTTTTGAACATAATATTTGTATTAAATGATTATTCACTCATTATCAACAAAGTTAAAAAAAATAAAAAAGGGTGGCCCTGTTTTGGTCACCCTTTTAAATAATATTTGTAACAATCCCTTAGTTAGTCCAGCCCGGATTCTGGGTCAAAGTTGCCCCGTTATCTGTGTAGAACTTGATAGTATTTGTAGGAATTGAATTGAAGTAGTTTCTGGTATATGTAACGCTGTTGTCATCCCAATCTCTCCAATATGTAGAGCTGTAGAGGTTGTAAACAGCTACACGCGAAGAGTCCGGAGTGAAAGAGAACAGCTTGCTGTTACTTGACCTTATACTCTTCTTGGTTGCTGCAGGTAAATCTTTGTAATTGAAGATTGCACCATAAGCCAATTCTGTAGGATGGTTAACATCAACTTGTTTAGTTTTCAGATATGAGAACTTAGCCCATCTTTGGAGGTCACTCCTTCTGAAGCCTTCCATTGCAAGTTCAACTTGTCTCTCTCTGCGGATTTCCCAAAGGATTGGAGCTACAGTTACATCTCTGGCTGGGTCATTAATGGCAACACCATTAACAGTTACATTAGTACCGGTGATGACCATTCTAGGCAATTTAGGCAGGGCTGTACCCTGATTATTAACCTTGATAGAACGGTTTCTAAGCATATTGATAGTTGCATCTGCAACTGCCTGAGTAAAGCTGCCTGTCTCATAGCAAGCCTCTGCATAGTTCAATAGAACTTCTGAATATCTGATCAGAGGAGCAGCAGTAATGTTCATAGAACCGAAATATTTGTTCTCTACGTCATTAGCTGTGTAAGGGAGATATTTCCATGCAGAGATTCCTGTAGCTGTTGCTGCACCTGCTGCCCAACCTTTTACTACTGGTTCAGCGCGATATGTAGAGAGCAATCTTGGGTCTCTGTTTTTAACCTGATCTTCATATAACCTTATATTATTGTCAGATGCATAGTTATACTGAGGTGACTGTCCGATAGGGAAACCATCCGAGCACAGATATGAATTTAGCATCTTCTGTGATGCAGAAGGGCTTTGTGACTCATAACCATTTGAATATGAAACTGTACAGTGTGTAGCCTTACCGTCAGCATAGCATCTTGAGAAGATCACATCTTTGTTATTTGTAAGATCCTCAGATGTAAATACAGCACGATAATCATCTGTGACAGCATATTTCCCGGAGGCCATCAACTGCTCGGCAGCCCATTTACAACCGTTCAGACAAGCAGTTACTGCTCCTGCACCGTCCTTGTTGTGATACTTCATCAAAGTGCCCAAATAGAGCAGATCCCTTGTCATATAGGCCAATACAACATTTTTGTTAACCTGATAAGCACCGTCATTTACTCTTACATTGGCAGCTGCATATTGGTAGTCTGCCAATACCTGTAAGGCAACTTTATACAGAGGATCCCTGTCTTTATACAATGAGTCAGAAGTTGTTGCCTGAGTTGTTGTAAAAATAGGGAAATCACCGAACATTCCTCCCAGTCTCTTATACTCCATTGCTCTGAAGAATCTTGCAACACCTTTCCAGTGATTGCGTGCCTCTTCGGTAATAGTAGTCATCTTATCTACCTCTTCGTACATGATGTTGTGTCTCCTTATCATTGCAAAGTCGAAGTTGAGGTATGACTGAGTAGTGGTTACCGTACTAGCCCAAGAGCTTGAATTTACAAACTCATCTGACCACGGAGCCCACATAAAGAGTTGAGGATAGGTATAACCTGTACCATAACCGAAGAAATATGCCTCGCTGGTTGTATTAACACCGGTCATGCTGTTTCTGTGTACATAAGCACCCTGAGCATATAACCTGACGTTGCTTTCATTAACCCAGAAGTTAGTAGCATCAAAAGTGTCAAGAGGTTTTCTGTCTAAATATTTGTCACACGAGCTTAGGGCTAATGCAAGAAATAATAAAATATATATTTTTTTCATACTCATTAATTGTTAAAAATCTACTTGAATACCGAATGAGATAGATTTACTATACGGATAACTACGCCCGAATGACCTTGAGTCACCTTCTGTTACATCGGTCCAGTCTGTTTCGGGATCAACTGCTGTATTAGCCAACTTATCGAATGTCAGTAAGTTTTCACCACTGAAATAGATTCTGGCTTTCTGGATCATAACCTTCTTAGTTATGTTTGTTGGTAATGTATAACCGACAACGAGGCTCTTAAGTCTTAAATAAGCCATATTAAGCATATATCTGTCGTTGCATACATAATTCCATTTTGCTGTCTGGCCATAATCCCTAGGTCTTGGGAAGTATGCTCCTGTATTGTCTTCTGTCCAGTAGTCATCAGTACCCTTGAAGGCCTGCTCACTTCCTGTATAACCCGGAAGGACAGTATTACCTGTTGCCCACAAACTACGTTTGCCGACTCCCTGGAAGAACATGTCGAGGTCAAATCCTTTCCATGCACCGCCGAGTCTTATACCATAAATATACCTAGGCTGGTTGTTACCGATAATTGTCCTGTCACCCGGATCACCTATGGTGTTGCTTCCGTAATCGATTATACCGTCACCGTCCAGATCTTTGAACATAACATCACCGGGACCGAACATGAAAGCTGCAGTATTGGATTCCATAGCCTTCTGGTAACCAGGTGCAAGATTTTTGTATACATTCTGAGTCTTACCATCGACTACAACAGTAACGAGCTTACCATCCTGATCGTATTCGAAGTCACTCTTCTGGAACAACCTCTCAGCTTTGAAACCCCAGATACTACCAACTACTAATCCTTCATAATTTGTTCCGATTGTAGGATCTGCAGCTGTATTCCACTTGGTAATGGTTGACTTATAGTCTGTCAACTGACCGCCGACATTGATTCTAAGACCATTTGCGAAAGTGTGTCCGTAATTTAATGTCAGCTCGAAACCATCGGTTGTCAACTCCCCGAAGTTGGTTTTTGGAGCAGAGGCGCCTATAGAGACAGGAAGTGCTGCTCCGGCTGATAGCATATCTGAAGTTATACGTCTGTATACGTCAAAAGTCAATGAGAGGTCACCCTTAAAGAATGATGCGTCCAAACCTGCGTCATAAGTTGTAACTTTCTCCCAGGTGATATTAGGGTCAATCAGGTTATAAGGCAGTCCGACATAAGGGCTGTAGTTACCTCCGATAAGCCAATAGTTAGCCGAACCTGACGGGTTGGTAACGCTCATTGTTGGGCTGAATGAACCGGCAGGTACATCCTGGTTACCATTGGAACCCAAAGAAACACGGAGTTTCAAAGAAGGCATGATCTCCTTTACACTGGCCATCCAAGGCTCTTCTGTAACACGCCATGCAGCAGATGCTGAAGGGAACAGACCCCAACGTGAATCTCCCGAGAACTTCGAAGAACCATCGTAACGTCCATTCAACTCGATATAATATCTGTCTTTGAAAGCGTAGTTCAATCTTGCATAGAAACCTGCAACTGACCACCATGAGTGGCTTGAACTTACAGTCTGATCACCACCTGCAAGGTTCAATTCGCCTTTATCAGGGTCGTAAGGAGTCAACCTCTTTGCATAATAGTATTTATACTCAGAGTCTTCGATATTGCTACCTAACTGCACCTTGAAATAATGATTTGTCAGTGAAGTGTTCTCATACTGAATATTAGCATTGTAAGTATTCCTGACTGTCCTTGAATTATCTTCCTGGATATAGTTGTATGAAGATGTAGAGTAGCTTGGATTATAAAGCTGTTCAACGGTTGGATAAGTAGCGCTCAGTGTGTTGAACATATTTATACCGCCGATATTTCCGCCTTGTTTATGCTGATCCCAGTTGGTTAAGCTGGCTACATAGTCAAAGTTTACATCAAGACCTTTAACAATATGCAGTGATGCGCCCAAGTTCAGACGTTGGAAATATGTAACCTCCTCTACAGGTTTTGCAGCCTCGAGCTCGGTGATCGCATTACGTGTCTTCAATCCGCCGAAAGTTCCGTAAGGATATATACTTTGCCATCTGTACATATAGTAAATAGGAGGATAGTAAGTAGAGTTCCAAACAAATGGAGTTACAGTCTCCGATTTTGACAACATATATCCGCTCCTTACAGTGAGATACTTATTAACATCTGTCTCTATATTGGCGTTTACATTCATACGATTGTAAGTATCCTTGAAAGGTTTGATCATACCTCTCTGACTAAGAGAACCTACAGACAAGTTATATTTTGTATTTTTTGTACCACCGGTAACAGAGATGTTATGGTTCTGCTGTGGAGCGGTTTTGTTATAATACATATTGTAAAGGTCCCATGATCTGTAGAAGTACATCTTGGTGGCATCGCCACCTGTTCCGTAATCATAGTCACGTCCTTGTACCATCTCAGATCCGAATTGGTCACCATATTTATAATTGTCCCAATACTCCTTAACCTTTACAATCATATCAGGGTTATAGTAGATAGACCCTATTACACTGAGGTTATATGTAGGTGTAGCTGCAAGGTGGTTTCTCTGTAACCATGAATATGTCAGCTGAAGGTCCGGTCTCAATGGCTCAGGAACTTTTGTAGGTTTTGACCATGAGAAGTTGTTAGAATAACGTACCTGAACGCCTTCGTCTTTTTGTCCTTTTTTGGTAGTTATCAGAATTGCACCAAATGCAGCTCTGGCTCCATAGATAGCAGTAGTAGAGGCATCCTTCAATATAGAGATACTCTCGATATCGTCAGGGTTAACATAAGAGAGGTCAGGTACCTCTACGTTGTCCAACACTACAAGGGGATTACCTTTTCCACCGCCCAGGGTACTTGTATTACCCCTGATCTTCATTGTTGGAGATCCTCCGAGTCCACCCTCTTTAGTGGTGACGATAAGACCGGCTGTGGTTCCCTGAAGGGCTCTACCAACGTCAGCGATTGGTCTTGAGGTCAAACTCTTTTTAACATCTACTGTTGAAACGGCACCTGTAAGGCTCTCCTTTTTCTGAGAACCGTAAGCAACCATGACAACGTCTTCCAATACGGATGCGTCGTCTTGCATGACAACGTCAATTGTTGACCTGTTCCTTACATCTACAACGACTGTTTTCATTCCTAAGGAAGAAAATTCGAGTGTTGCATCAGGTCTTACTTTAATGAGATACTGACCGGCTTCGTTAGTCGAAACTCCGCTCTTAGTACCCTTTACAATTACGGCAGCTCCCAGGACAGCATCGCCCCGAGTGTCTATGACTCTACCCTGAACCGTAATGTTCTGTGCCCATAGGGATCCTGCAAAAAGCATCAGGGCAAAAACCGACAGCACATTGCGTACTACTCGGCTTCCTACTTGTAAAACATGCATGAGTTTAATAATTTAGGTTAGTAATTATGAGTTGTTATTAAATGTGAATTTACACTATTAGGCAAAAGTAGGAAAATTTGCAATATGTTCTACAAATTCTCTCTTAAATTTGATAAAGAATTACAATTTTTAACTATCTTATAAGCAATGCTTATATTATTGTATAATAATACAATTAGTAGCTTGTTTTTATTAGAAAATCGTCTTTTATTTGCTTTTACTTATACTTCTAAACCAATTACAAATAATAAGTAACACATTTATAACATTTCTGCATTTTCATTAATAAAAGCCACTTCAATTGGTATATAAAAGAGCCTTTCCTTTACGGATTTTGAGAATTTTGTCTTCTCCATCATCCTTTGAGCATCCTTTTCTGTAGTAAAGATTACCGCTTTAGGATTCTTTGCCAGTTTCCGGTTTATCTTGTGCACCTCAACCTTTGTAAAGTTGTGATGATCCCTGAAGTTCATCTTTTCAATAATTTTATAGTCAGGGAGCAACTGATACTGCAAAGGTTTCGGATTGGCCACGGCTGTAATAAGAATAGCATATTTTGAGTATATGTATCTCCTGTCCGCTCCTTCGAAGACACTCTGAGGATCTCCGTATTTGAGTGTTGAAAATGCAAGTTGTTGATTTTTGGACAATTTGAGATGCTGCTCTCTGATAAACCTCTCTTCAGGAGAGATCTCACCCGGACATTTGGTCACAATCACCATATCGGCCCTGCGCTTCTGTTCCGGCAAATCTCTCAGCCTGCCAAAGGGAAATAGTATGCCGGGCTCTAGCATGGTGTTATAGTCAACCAGCAATATGTTCTTTGACGGAGTAACTTTTCTGTGCTGAAAAGCATCATCCAGGATTATGACCGTAGGTCTCACCTCATCAGGAAGTGCAAGCAGCAACTCAATCCCCTTCACCCTCTTCTCGCAAACGGCAACCACTACATCTACAAACTTTCGCTTCATCTGCAACGGCTCATCGCCAACCTCCCTGACAGTGCTGTCTGTTTGAACAAGATGAAATCCCCGGCTTTTTCTCCCATATCCTCTGGAAAGCACGGCTACTTTGTGAGTCGGCATCAGCTGCTTGATAAAGTACTCGGTATGGGGAGTCTTACCTGTTCCTCCTATCGCGATGTTGCCTATAGATATTATAGGTATATCGAATTTTCTGGATTTGAAGATACCGTTATCGTAACAGTAGTGCCTTATCTTAAGTATGATTAAGTATGGTAAGAGGAGAATGTTATTGATAAAAAATTTTTTCATCCTATATTCTTGATAATCTTTATTAGTTCTTCTGGATCATTTTCTGTGACAAGTCTCTGCCTGGTCTCTTTGAAATGCGGGATAGCCTTGAAATAACATGAGAGATGTCTTCTCATCTCAAGTACGCCTTTTCTCTCTCCCTTAATCTCAATAGATTTTTGTAAATGACGGAGAGCGAGATCTTTTTTCTCTTCAAGAGTTAATTCGGGCATTGGATTTCCGGTCGAAAGATAGTGCTTTATCTCTTTAAAAATCCAAGGATGCCCATAAGTTGCCCTCCCTATCATAATTGCATCGACACCGTAATTCCCGAAAGCACTCTTAGCATCCTCAGGTGTGGATATATCTCCGTTTCCTATTATGGGAATATGAATTCTCTGATTGGCCTTAACCTCTCCTATCAGGCTCCAGTCTGCCTCACCCTTATAGAGCTGCGAGCGTGTCCTTCCGTGGATTGTCAGGGCAGCAATACCGACATCCTGAAGCCTCTCTGCCAGCTCCACGATAATTTTGGAATTTTCGTCCCATCCAAGCCTTGTCTTGACAGTAACCGGCAGCTTGACCGCCTGTACGACCTGACTGGTTATCTCGACCATCTTGTCGGGATAGCGCATCATGCCGGACCCTGCTCCCCGATTTGCAATCTTGTTGACAGGGCAGCCAAAATTTATATCTATAAGTGTGGGATTTGCCTCTTCGGCCATTTTTGCCGCCTCTACCATCGCTTCGGGTATGTGGCCATAAATCTGGATTCCGATAGGTCGCTCGTAATCAAATATTTCCAACTTGGCAAGGGAAGATTTTGCGTCCCTGATCAAGCCATCTGAAGAGATAAATTCGGTGTACATCATATCTGCACCGAACTCTTTGCAGATAAATCTGAATGAGGCGTCCGTGACATTCTCCATCGGCGCCAGGAAAAGGGGCCTCTCCCCTAGATCTAAATCTGCTATTTTCATGTTGCAAAAGTATAAATTTGAATACGAATAAAAAAGAGTATTTTTGTCGCGCTATTTTGACTTTTATGAACGCAAAAAGAAAGATTAACAGAATTGGCGTACTCACCTCAGGCGGTGATGCTCCGGGAATGAACGCGGCAATAAGGGCTGTCGTACGTACTGCTATTTATAATGATGTGGAGGTTGTAGGTATTTTAAGAGGTTACTCGGGTCTTCTTAACAAACAGTTCATGGGTATGCAATCTCACTCTGTCTCAAAAATTATTTCCCAGGGGGGCACGATACTGAAATCTTCACGCTGCCCCGAGTTCAAGAATAAAAATGTCAGGGCTGCTGCTATGGAGAATCTCCGCGAGGCCGGCATAGACGCACTGGTTGTGATTGGCGGGGACGGATCTTTCAGAGGAGCCAACCTGCTGTGCAAGGAGTTCGGCTTTCCGGTTGTAGGAATACCGGGGACAATTGATAATGATATATATGGAACAGATTATACAATAGGGTTCGATACTGCAATTAACACTGCCGTCTCTGCCGTGGATAAGCTGAGAGACACAGCCGACTCCCACAATATAATCTTCTTTGTGGAGGTTATGGGAAGAGACGCCGGGTTTATAGCTCTCAACACAGCCATTGCGAGTGGTGCTGAATCGACTCTGCTTCCGGAGGTCCACACCGACATCGACAAGCTTTGCAGCTTTATGGAGAGAGACAGGCGTAAAAACAAAACCTCAGGTATAATTATAGTTGCCGAAGGTGAAGAGGAGGGCGGAGCAATGGAGGTTGCTGCCAAGGTTAAGACAAAGCTTCCGGAATATGAGATTCGTGTGACAACTCTCGGACACATTCAAAGAGGAGGGTCGCCTAGCTGTAATGACAGGGTTCTTGCAAGTCTTCTGGGATATGAGGCCGTGAACGCACTTCTGAAGGGAAGGACAAATGTTATGGTCGGACAGATGCAGAATCAGGTTGTTTATACACCTTTTGAGGAGGCATGCACAAGACATAATGAGATAAATAAAACTTGGTGCGAGATAAGTCGCATTTTGTCACTTTAAAAAATAGTTTTATCTTTGCAGCCCCCTATTTTATGGGGAAATCGCAACATATTTAACGTATTAATCTAAAAATCAACAAAGTGGACACATTGAGTTACAAAACCGTGTCAGCAAATGAAGCAACAGTTGTTAAAGAATGGTTTGTTATTGACGCTACAGACCTGGTTCTTGGCAGAATGGCATCCAGAGTTGCTCGCATCCTGCGCGGTAAACACAAGCCCAGCTTTACCCCACACGTGGACTGCGGAGATAATGTAATCATTATCAATGCTACTAAGGTCCGTCTTACTGGGAACAAGCTCACTGACAAGGTGTACGTACGTCACACCGGTTATCCCGGCGGGCAGAGATTTGCTACTCCAAAGGAGTTGCTGGCTCGTAAGCCTCTTGCCGTAGTTGAGCATGCAATCAAAGGCATGCTGCCTAAAAACAAACTCGGAGCAGAGATGTTCCGCAATCTGTATGTGTATGAAGGTGCAGAGCATCCTCATCAGGCACAACAACCAAAAGTTATTAATTTAAACGAAATTTAAACAGAGCATGGAAGTAATTAACGCCCTTGGAAGACGAAAATCAGCAGTTGCTCGCGTTTATGTAAATTCAGGTAAAGGTAACATTACAATCAACGGAAGGGAACTCGAGAACTATTTCTGCGAGGAGACTCTTCAGTATATTGTAAAACAGGCTCTTGAACTGACCAACACACAAGCTCAGTTTGACATTAAAGTCAATCTTGACGGTGGTGGAATCAAAGGTCAGGCAGAGGCTCTCCGCCTAGCTATCGCCCGTGCTCTTTGCAAGATCGATGCTGAGGCATACCGCCCGGTTCTTAAATCAAACGGCCTTCTCACCCGTGACCCTAGAGAGGTTGAAAGAAAGAAACCCGGTCAACCTGGTGCCCGTAGACGCTTCCAATTCAGCAAACGTTAATCTGTACAAAGCAACAGAATTGCTGATGAACCTTGCACAGACCGGATTTAAAACAACAGGACCTTGTGTTCTTAACACCGACAGAAGCTACCATTGTTTGTCCGTCTGCGGAAAACCTGAGAGATCAGCCCTAATTGCATGACAATAGGAAGCTGCTACTCCCGGTTGATGAAAAGAGAAAAATAAAAATCAGAAAAAAACAAAAAACAATGCCTAGAACAAATTTCCAAGACCTACTTGATGCAGGTGTACACTTTGGGCACCTTAAGAGAAAATGGAATCCTAAGATGGCTCCATATATCTTCATGGAGAAGAACGGGATTCACATTATTGACCTGCACAAGACCGTTATTAAGATAGATGAGGCTGCATACATGATGAAGCAGATGGCTCGCGCCGGAAGGAAGATCTTGTTTGTAGCTACAAAAAAACAGGCAAAAGAGATAGTTGCCGAAAATGCCAAATCAGTTAACATGCCATATGTTACTGAGCGCTGGCCGGGTGGAATGCTTACCAACTTCCCTACTATACGTAAGGCGGTGAAGAAGATGAACACCATTGACAAAATGATGACCGACGGTACTTTCGAGACTCTTGCAAAGAGAGAGAAACTCCAGATTACCCGTCAAAGAGCAAAACTGGAAAAGAACCTCGGTTCTATTGCAGATCTTAACCGTCTGCCTTCAGCTCTTTTCGTAGTTGACATACAGAAAGAGATGAACGCCGTTAAAGAGGCAAATCGTCTGAATATCCCAGTAATCGCGATGGTTGATACTTGTTGCGATCCAAGTCCGATTGATTTCGTGATTCCTGCAAATGACGATGCTGCCAAATCAATTTCACTAATTATGGAGACCGTTTGCCGCGCAGTAGCGGAAGGTCTTGCAGAGAGAAAGCTCGAGAAAGAGAAAGAGGGTGCAGAGAGTGGCAAAGATAACTCTGAGGTTAATGTGAAAGATGGCGGAAAGAGAATGCGTACCAGAAAAGTTATCAGCAAGACAGAAAACGAAGAAGAGGCAGCTCCTGCAGTAGCAGAAGAGGCTGTTGCTCCTGAGGCTCCTGCAGCTGAATAACGTTCTTGTTAACCAGTTTTAAACAATAAAAATTACTAATATGGAAATCAAAGCAGCAGACGTTGCAAAATTACGTCAGATGACCGGAGCCGGAATGATGGACTGCAAAAATGCACTTGTTGAGGCTAACGGTGATTATGATAAGGCAAAAGATATCATTCGCGAGAAAGGTAAGCTGGTTGCAGCTAAGAGAGCCGACAGGGAGACAACCGAAGGTTCTGTTATTGCAAAGGTTAACTCTTCAAAAAACAAGGCAATTCTTGTATGCCTTGGTTGCGAAACTGACTTCGTTGCTAAAAATTCAGACTTCCAGCAGCTTGCAAATGAAATTGCAAATGTTGCACTTGAATCATTCCCAAGCGACCTTGCAGCACTTAAGGGTGAGAAACTCAATGGTATAACTATCGAAGAGTCTATCACACAACAGACAGGAAAGAGCGGTGAAAAACATGCTATTCCATTCTACAACAAACTTGAGGCTCCTTATATCGATTCTTACATACACACTAACGGTAAAGTTGCAACTATCGTAGGCTTCTCAAAAGAGGTGAGCCATGAGGTTGGAAAAGAGATTGCAATGCAGATCACTGCAATGTCACCTGTTTCTGTAAGCAAGAACGATTGCCCTAAAGAGGTGATCGAGAAAGAGCTGGAAATCTACCGTATACAGATTCGCGAAGAGGGCAAACCTGAGAACATGGTTGAGCAGATTGCACAGGGCAAACTCAACAAGTTCTTCAGAGAGAGCACACTCGAGGAGCAGACTTTTGTTAAGGACGGCAAGATTTCAGTTTCTGCTTATCTTAAGAGCGTTGATCCTGAGGTTAAGGTTACCGGATTTTTCCGTTATTCACTTAACGACTAAATATCTGTAAGCCAAGGCTTATTGTGAAGGGGTGTCAAAAAATATTTGACACCTCTTTTATTTTCCGTATAATTATTATCTTTGCGACCTAAATCTTCAGGGCAGGGTGTAATTCCCGATCGGCGGTAAAGTCCGCGAGTCGTAAATGGCAGAACCGTTTAAATACGGTACCGACAGTTAAAGTCTGGAAGGAAGAAGAATTTATGGAAACAAATATTATATCCCTTTCCCGCAGGGTAGTGATGGTTATCATAGCTCTGCTCATCTGCTGGACACCCGGCTTCACAAAGACCGTCCTGAACGGACCGGTATCAGACTCACTCAAATTATACACAGACAGTGTTCAGAGGGACTCCTCGGGCAAGACTGTTATTCTGAATCAGATTATCATGTCTGCATCGTACCTTAAAGGCACGAAGTCTCCTATGCGTATCAAGAGCATCGACAAACAACAGATTGAGAGCAAGGCATTCGGTAAGACATACCCTGAACTTCTCAAGGAGATTCCCGGTATTTATGCAACCAGCGAAACCGGAAGCTATGGTGATGCAAAAATTAATATCCGTGGATTCAAACAGGAGAACATATCCGTACTGCTTAACGGAATACCTGTATCGGGGCTTGTAAGCGGCAATATGTACTGGAACAACTGGCTCGGACTGACTGATGCCACCCACTCTCTGCAGGTTCAGAAGGGTATTGGTGCATCTATGCTTTCAGACAACTCTGTTGGAGGTAGTATAAACATCATTACAACAAGCACTTCCGAAACCAAATCAATCTCAGGAGGTCTCTTCTTCACCCCTTTCGGATCAGACGGAGGCAGCCTTGCAAAAGGCTTTGTGAGCATGAACTCAGGGGAGCTGAGCGGAGGCTGGGCTCTCTCGGCCCTTGTATCATATACCGGCGGAAGCGGCTATGTGGAGTCAACAGATGTCAACTCCTGGGCATATATGTTTAATGTCAGCAAAAGGATAAACGGCAATAATGATATTGTCCTTACACTGCTCGGTTCGCCCGAAAAACACCAACAGCGTTCGGTAAGGCTCAGCGAGAGTGAGGTTGAAAAATACGGAGTGAGATACAGTAAGAACTGGGGTTATCTGAATGGTGAAAAAATGAATCTCAGCCAAAATTTCTATCATAAACCCTATCTGACTCTGAACCACTTTTACACCCCGGACTCGGGAATCGAGATGACCAACACTTTGTACATCTCAGTAGGCAATGGCGGCGGAAGATGGTCTGAAAGCAAGGGTAAGAGGATTATCTCATACCAGGAGGAGGGGCATATCGACTGGGGTTCGGTTATCAGTGACAATCAAGCTCGTACCGGTACGGGTGCTGCCGGTTCCGCACAGAATATCCTGAGCGACTACCTTGCAGGACACACTCAGGCAGGAGTAAGGCATAACACAGCATACAATATCAGCGATAAGACAAAGCTGGAAGCAGGCTTTCATTACCTCTACTACTCTACCTGGGAAAAAGAGAAGATTACCGATCTTCTCGGGGGAAAATACTGGTACGAGGATTACGCCTCAAATTCACTTGCCGGAACGGCGGGGAGGAACCCTATAAAACAGGTTGGCGACTATATCAGAACCCGTAACGGAAAGGTCACCAACAACGCTACGGTTTACCTTTCGGGAAATTACTCCGGCAAGAAATGGAATCTTCGCGGAGGTGTCTCATATATGTGGAATAAATACAGCCGTTGGGACACTTATAACTATGTTCAGGACCCCTCCTCTCTTGCTGCGGGAAGCGAAAGTGACGCTGCTTTTGCCTCCGGATTCAGCATAAAGGGTGGTGCGCTTTACAAAGTCTCTGACAGAAGTTCTCTATACCTTAATGCTGCAGCATACAGCAGAATTCCATACTCTAACGTATTTTTTGCTTCAGGGAGCAATGAGATTACCTCTGACGTGAAGAACGAGAGAAATATGCTTGCAGAGGGCGGATACAGATACATTTTTGCAAGAGGAAGTGTTGAATTGACCGGTTACTATGCCTACTGGAAAAACAAGACCATAGTCTCAAATCCATACACTCAACAGGATAACAACGACGTGGCATACATGATTAGGGGCCTTGATGCGCTTCACTACGGCACAGAGCTTACAATGACCTTCAACCCTGCAAGGTGGCTTTCGCTGGAAGGTAATCTCTCTGTCGGAAACTGGCGTTGGAAAAACGATGTAAAGGCAAATATCTACGACCAGTATTCGGGTCTTAAGATTGACGAGATCAATGTTTACAGCAACGGTCTTCCTGTCGGGGATGCCCCGCAGACACAAGTAGGAATCATTGCCGGCCTGAAATTCCGAAACGGCATCCTGGTCAATGCCGACTGGACTTATAACGGACGTCTCTATGCTGATTTTGACCCTGCAGAGCGCAAAAACCCTGATGACAGAGCCTCTGCGTTCAGGCTTCCTGATTACAATCTTGTGAATCTTGGTGCAAGCTGGAAAAGAGAGTTAAGACGGTTCGGCTATAACTACACTCTTTTCCTCTCTGTCAACAATTTGCTGGACAGCAAATACATAGAGAGGGGCAAAGACGGTTCTGACCATACTATCTCGACATTCAGCGGGTATTGGGGATTCGGCATTAACGGAAGTATCGGTGTGAGAGTCGATCTGTAAATTTCTTCATAAGCCGCTTAAATTTATTCTCGATAGCCGCTTTTATACTGCTGGGTTATGCAGGGAAGGGCAGTCCATCCTCAGTCACGAGCTCCTTCCGGCTGAACACTTTGGCGCAGTTTGAGGTATGTGTCTATATAGCAACTGCTTACAAATCATATTTTTTGAACATCTTTTGAAAATCCCAAAAATGCATTTCTAGAACACCTTAAATTCAGGTAGATACCTCAAACTGCGCCAAAGTCCCCCCTCTTCGGTCGTTGAACGGTCCTCGCACTTTTTCATGTATATAATAAAAACATTTTGCGTACATGTACTAATTGACATATATTTATAGTATTATATATCATATGTATATGAAATATTGTAAGCCATCTTTAAATATAACACAACAGATAGAACTTATTGAAAGTCGAGGGATGGTTATTAATGATAGATTAAGAGCTGAAAGGCATCTGTCCAATATAAGTTATTATAGACTTAGTGCATATATGATTCCATATAAAGAAAGAGATGATTTTGGGAACAGAAAGGACGAATTTAAAGTTGGCACAAGATGGGATCAAGTGATAGATTTGTATAGATTTGATAGAAAGTTTAGATTACTGATTTTTGATGCAATAGAAAGAATTGAGATAAGTCTTAGAACGCAGCTAATCTATCAATTAAGCCAAAAGTATGGCTCGCACTGGCATACAAACAAATCAATTTTCAAAGACATTTCCTATTTTGATAAAGACACTGGAAAAACAGTTACTAGAAACATCTATTTTGAAATTAATAAGCATATTGAAGAACAACTTATTAGTAATAAATCCACAGAATTTTTTAAGCATTATGCAAATAAATATAATGAACCTCTTACTCCTCCTTCATGGATGAGTGTGGAAATTATGTATTTCCATCAACTTTCACTTATTTGTAGTGCATTAAAAAATCCAAACGACTTGTCTGACTTAGCTAAGTATTACTCATTGCCAAAAGATGTGTTTTTATCATGGTTACACACAGTCAATTACATACGGAATATTTGTGCCCATCATGCAAGATTGTGGAACCTAACCCTTCAGATTCCACCCAAAAAATTGTCTTTTTCAAAAAAACTCAAATGGATTTCTTCTCCAGAAAAAGCACAAAGATCAAAGATGTATTATACGATATGTTTAATTATATATTTCTTGCAAACGATTAATCCTAATACAAAATTCAGGCAACATCTACTCTGTCTGTTCAAAGAATTCCAATCAGTTGACATTCGTTTTATGGGATTTCCAAAAGACTGGGAAAAAGATGAAATCTGGAAATAATTGGGAGCTAGTAAAAAAAATTGTATATTTGCAACACAAATACTGACACATATTTATTAGAGATAATAAGCCTCTCAGGCGCGTTAGAAATAACAGCATACTTGAGGGGCGTTTTTAATTTTATGGGGTCTACCTAAAACAAGAATCGTCAATTTGCCTCGATAGCCGCTTACAAGTTAATTGAGATATACCGAATCAGGGCAATTTTCAGCCGGAGCGAATGGAATGAGTGAGGATGGACTGCCCTGAGATGGTATATCTCCAATATATAAAGCGGCTGCAGAACAAAAAAAGCCGCCTGATTACTCAGACAACTTTTCACTATTTCACTTTACACTATTCACTATTCACTTATCACTCCTCACTATTCACTTATCCCTATTCATCCTGTAAATCCCATCCAGAACCCTTCTTGTAGCACCAATATTATTTGAAATATAATCCAGACAGATGTGGCCGTTGCCTTTACGAAGTGCTGAATCTTCAAGGTAGCGGCTGCACCACGTTTCAAACTCTTCCTGGGTTGTAATACTTTTAGCGCCACCTTTTGCCACCAGATCAACAGCCTCTTTAAAACGTGTGTATTTCGGACCGAAAATTACGGGCACTCCATAAGTTGCCGCCTCGAGTATGTTGTGAATACCTGTGCCGAAACCTCCCCCTATATATGCAAAGTCGCTGTATCTGTATACTGATGAAAGGATTCCGATTGTATCTATTATCATGATCTCTGCGGCCTCAAGTTTAGATATCAGCTCTGCACTCATCTCCTGATCTGCGACCTCTGTATATCTCACTACCTTGTAACCCTGAAAGAGGTCCAGAAGATTCTCTATATGCTTCTTGTCAACCTCGTGCGGCGCAATTACAAGTTTATTTGACGGCAACCTGTCAAGCGAAGCAGAGATTATCTTCTCGTCTGCCGGCCAGGTGCTGCCTGCAACCCAACATGAATGGCCTTCGGCAAATATCTTAATCTGCGGAATATCCCTTCCCGCAGCGGCTACAGCCTGCACTCTGTCAAAACGTGTGTCTCCGCTTACTGTAACATTGTTAATCCCGATGCCTCCGAGGAGCTTCCTGGACAACTCATCCTGTACAAAAATGTGGGAAAAGCATCTGAGCATCTTTCTGAAAATCGTTCCGTACCAACTGAAGAACCTCTGGCCGGGCATAAAAATTGCCGAAACTACGTAAGTGGGTATGTTCCGGCGTTTAAGCTCAAACAGGTAATTAAACCAGTATTCATACTTTATGAAGAGAGCCATAGATGGTTGTACCGTGTCCAGAAAGGCAACCGCATTCCTCTTCACATCTATAGGCAAATAGTAAACCCAGTCTGCCTTGCTGTAATTTTTTCTCAATTCGTAACCTGAGGGTGAAAAAAAGGTCAGCAATATCTTTTTGTCCGGATTCTCACTTTTGTATTGCTCAATCAAAGGCCTCCCCTGCTCGAATTCACCTACCGAAGCACAATGCACCCAGACTATATCTGACGAGTGGTCTATCTCTGAACTGATCTTTTCAATCAGCCCCTTCCTGCCGGAAGTGAAGAGATATGCCTTATGGTTCACCCTGCCTAACAGCGTCATAGCGGCATAGAGGACCTTTAGCGATAGGTTGTATAAAAGATTCAAGATTCCTGCAACGTTACAAATTAGGCGCGAATATAGTCAAAATTGAGTACATTTGTCACGATGCAACCGATAAGATATAAAAAATGAAAGCAGCCCTTGAACTTATAGGAAAGTATATACTTCTGATGAAGATGGTTTTCAGCAGACCTGAAAAGGCCAGGATTTTCTGGAAACAGTTCTTTATTGATGCCGAGAGACTGGTACTGGATTCAATTCCTATTGTTGCCGTGATTTCTATCTTCATTGGAGGAGTAATCGTTATCCAGACAGCTTATAATATTGAGAACCCGTTTATACCGAAAATGTATGTCGGCTATATGGCAAGGGAGAGCCTTGTACTCGAGTTCTGCTCTACTATGATAGCTCTTATTCTTGCAGGCAAGGTTGGGTCCAATATCTCTTCAGAGATTGGCAGCATGAGGATTACTGAGCAGATAGACGCGATGGAGATGATGGGAATCAACTCATCAAGCTATCTGATTCTTCCGAAACTTGCAGCCACTTCGTTTTTCAACCCATTGCTGATGCTTATGAGCTTCATGCTCGGCCTTGTCGGGGGTGGATTGATTGTAATTATCACGGGTGTGGTTACATTCAGTGATTATACAACCGGCCTTCAATATGCGTTCAGAGGATACTACATATTTTACAGCATGGTCAAAATGGCCATATTCAGCTTTATAATTACCAGTGTATCGGCATTTTACGGTTATTATGCGTCGGGGGGATCTCTCGGAGTGGGCAAATCCAGCACAAAAGCCATTGTTGTCAGCAGCGTCTCTATACTTGTTGCCAACCTTGTAATTACACAACTTATGCTAAACTAATACAGGATGATTCGCACAGTCAATCTATCAAAAAAGTTCGGCGACCTGAATGTCCTGAATAACATATCAATCGATTTTAAACCCGGAAATTGCTCACTGATAATTGGTGCCAGCGGCTCGGGCAAGACTGTCCTGCTCAAATCAATTGTCGGGCTGCATGAGCCTGATGAGGGTGAGGTCTGGTACAATGACACTCTGTACAATAAGCTTGATTTCAGGAAAAAGAAAGAGATCCGCAAAGAGATAGGCATGCTTTTCCAGGGAGGAGCTCTGTTTGATTTTGCCACTGTTGAGGAAAACGTAATGTTTCCAATGAACTTTTTCACTCAGTGGAGTCGTGAGGAGAAGCTCGAAAGGGTAAATTTCTGTTTGAAAAGGGTAAACCTTATAAATGTAAACAAATTATATCCCAATGAAATAAGCGGCGGTATGCAGAAACGTGTCGGTATTGCAAGGGCTATTGCACTGAACCCGAAATATCTTTTCTGCGATGAGCCGAACTCGGGTCTGGACCCTACAACCGCAATCCTGATAGACCAGCTTATTTACGAGATAACAAAAGAGTATAATATCACCACCATCGTCAACACTCATGACATGAATTCAGTCATGGAGATTGGTGACCAGGTCGGTTTTATCCATAAAGGACATTTGGTATGGGAGGGGGACAAAAACAATATCCTCTCATCCGATAACAAAGATCTTAACAACTTTGTCTTTGCCTCAAATATGGCTAAACGGATGAGGGATATGATGTCTGAACAGAAGCTCTGATTATTTCTTTGCCTGTTGAGGTTTGTTCTGTTGTCCCGGAGTAACAGGATTTCCGTTTGCATCTACAACCGGTGTCGGGGTTTGTGCTATAGTCACCTCCTTGCCGTCCACGACCGGAATCACGCTTATAATTTTTACCTCCGAAACCGGCCTGTCATTCCTGTCAGTTGGCATTGATGCTATCTGATCAATAACGTTTATACCGCTGATTGTCTCACCGAATATTGTGTACTGGCCGTCAAGCTGACTGCAGGCAGCTGCATCCTGTACAAGATAGAACTGTGATCCTGATGACTCTCTGTTAGGATTGCCGGCATCACCTCTGCGGGCTGCTGCCATTGCTCCCTTTTTGTGTTTGAACTTAGGGTTGATCTCTGCCTGAATTGTATATCCTGGTCCACCTGTGCCAAATCTGGCAGCGTTTACTGTATCCTTGGTAAGCGGATCGCCTGCCTGAATCATAAACCCGTTTATAACCCTGTGAAACAGAATATTGTCATAGAATCTCTCTGATGCCAGTTTTACGAAATTATCCCTGTGCTTAGGAGTCTCCTTATATAATTTAATCCTGATTGTACCTACATTTGTGTTTATGTCAAATACCGGCTCCTCTCCAAGTGTTGCCGGGTCGAATGCTAATGTTGTTGCCATCTTTACTGAATCCTTTTTTTGTGATTGTTCATCTTGCTGTTGATTTCCTTTGTTTCCCTTGCAGGAAAAAAGTGCCAAAGATATGATTATTAATAAATTAATGATGTTTGATTTCATGGTTTGTCAATATATTATTATGTGATTTTTTATACCTTTGTATTTCTTGACAAAAGTACCTCAATTGGAAAAACTATGCAAATCAAAAAAATTGCCATACTGTTTTTGTTTGTTGTATCTGTCCTGCAACTGAATGCCCAGGGCGTAGGCCTTGTGCTGAGCGGTGGAGGAGCTAAGGGCCTGTCTCATGTCGGAGCAATTAAAGCACTGGAAGAAAACAACATACCGATTGACTATATAACCGGCACATCGATGGGAGCAATTGTAGGCGCGTTGTACTCAATAGGGCTTACCCCTGATGAGATGATAACTCTGTTCAAGTCAAAACAATTTGAATCCTGGTACAACGGAGAGCAGGAGCCCCTTTTTGCCACATATATGTACAGAAGGGACGCTACTCCCGAGATGTTTAAAGTTACTGCAAATCTCAGCGGCGAGAAGAAATTCTCCCTTAACCTCCCGTCAAGTATAGTTGCTCCATATCCGATGGATCTTGCGGTGATGCAACTCTTTGCCTCTCCGGCAGCTGCTGCAGGCTACGATTTTGACAAGCTCATGGTCCCGTACAGGTGTGTTGCATCAGATGTGGCACGTAAGGCTCCGGTCTCATTCAGAAAAGGGGATCTTGGCTCTGCAGTCAGAGCTTCTATGACATTCCCCCTCTTCTTCCAGCCTATTGTGATTGATTCCGTTCTCTATTTTGACGGCGGACTATACAATAACTTTCCATGGGATATAATGATCAAGGATTTCAAACCTGATTACATGATCGGAGTGAAATGCGCATCTCAGTTTGCAACCGTTCCCAAGCCTGACGATATTGTCTCCCAGGTAGAGACAATGCTCATGGTGGAGACAAATTACAATATTCCTGAAGAGAAGGGTATTCTGCTCGATATGAGATTTGCCAATGTAAGCCTTCTCGATTTCGACAAAATTGACCAGCTTGTTCAAACCGGATATTTCAACATGATGAAGCTTATGCCTGAAATAAAAAAGAATGTCAGACAAAGACGCAGCGAGGAGGAGCTTCTTGAGAAAAGGCTTGCTTTCAGGACCAGATGTACTCCTTTGAATTTTGAAAAGGTAATCATAAGGGATTCATTGAGGTTTTCATCAAAGGATTTCATTGATAAAACTTTCAGGGAAAACAGGACCAGATATTTTGATTTCGAGCAGCTTAAGAGGGGATACTACCGGGTCATCGCCAGTGGAAATGTCAAGAATTTCTACCCTGTTGCAAAACTGGGTAAGGACTCGGTATACAATGTAGATCTTCAGGTATCTGAAGCTCCTCCCCTAAAAATTGCTATCGGAGGAAATATCTCATCTTCATCCCTGAACCAGGGGTATCTCGGGCTGGAGTACCGAAAGTTTTCGAGTATGCCGTGGAAAGCTGCCGCAGATATAAACCTGGGAAGGTTCTACACAGGTTTCAGCGGTTACTTCCGTCAGGACTTCTCCATCAGGCCTTTTGCATTTTATGAGCTTCAGCTCGTAACACACCGTTTTGATTACTTCGGCGGCACTCAGACTAACTTTTTCTCAAACAGGGTTCCGACCAGCAATGTGCAGGAGGGAGAGGTTTTTGCGACAGCCAGCATTGCAACTCCTATAAATCTGTATGAGAACCTCCTGGCCAAACTCACCCTTACAGTAGGGAAAAATGTTTATGAGTACTATCAGACAGATCGCTTTACCTCATACGATATACCAGACGAGACAAATCTCTCCTATTTTTCCCCATCTTTTTATATCGAGAAGAACACAACAAATAACCGTATCTATCCGACAGAGGGAAGTACATACAGGATGTCCCTGAGGTTCACACATCTGAAGGAGGATTACCAACCCGGCAGTACATCTCTGGATGCTCTTCCCATTTCCAAAAAGGTGCACAACTCTATTAGCTTCAGGAACTATTTTGAATCCTACACCCCTATAACGAAGAAATTCACACTCGGCTGGATAGCCGATATTACAATATCAAACAGGACTGCAATGGGAGACAGGATCTCAAGTCTGTTATACCTGCCGGCCTTCCAGCCTACACCGCATAGTAAGACTTTGCTTCTGAGCAGTAACAGGTCACAATCATTTGTCGGCCTGGCTGTCATGCCGATATTCCGGTTCACGAAGAGTCTCTCAGTTCATGTGATGGGTGCTTATTTTCAGCCATATAAACTTCTGGAGAAGACAAATGACGGATCAACTCTCTTCTCGCCCATTTTTCCGAGCGGTAATTTTTCTGCTGAAATTGCCGGTGTATGGCAATCACCTGTCGGTCCCGTGACTTTGTCTGCATCATATTATGACAAGTCTGATGTTAAATGGTTCCCTCAACTAAATATAGGGTTCCTGATTTTTAAACCTAAAGCGTTGGCTTATTAGCTATGAGTAAAAATCCCCTGAAACAACTTGCCGGTGAGACTGTAGTGTACGGCATGAGCTCAATCCTGGCAAGATTCATAAATTTTGTATTTGTTCCGATATACACCCGGGTGCTCTCTACTTCAGAATACGGACTGGCTACAGAGGTGCTTGCCTACATAGCGATTCTGCAGGTCGTATTTACACTTGGACTTGAGACCGGCTGCTTCAGATATGCAAATAAACACGACCGGCCTCATGAGGTGTTTTCAAATGCTCTCATGACTGTCGGTATACTCTCGGTAATACTGTTACTGGGATTATCCCTTGGTTCGGATCAGATCTCAAGGCTTATGGGATATAACGGATTCCGGAATGTGATCATATATGTAGGGGCCATTCTAGCTATTGACAACTTCACAGCCATACTTTTCGCCAAACTCAGGTTCCTTCACAAGGCATTTAAATTTGCCCTTTTAAAGACTATCAAGATACTCTCTGAGACCGCATTCAATCTCATACTCTTCTTCTTTGTGCCCTCATATCTTGCAAAGCATCCGGGAAGTTTTCTCCTTGAATTTATTTCACCGACACCGGACTTCTCTTATATAATCTTTGCAATATTCATGAGTTGCATTGTATTGCTGATTATCATGCTGCCTGATATATTGAAAATTCGGCTAAAGCTCAATGGAACCTTATGGAAACAGATGATGCTCTATTCGCTGCCGTTAATGATTGCAGGTTTGCCGGGAGTGCTCAATGATTTCATTGACAGGCCTATGTTCAGGCTCTTCTCGCCGGAAGGAACTGTGTGGTCATCCGAATTGGGGGTATTTCAAGCCGGAGCAAAACTGGCAACGCTTATGATGCTGTTCATTCAGATGTTCCGCTTTGCTGCGGAGCCATTTTTCTTCTCAAAAGGTGAATCAGAGGATGTGAAGAAAAAGCAATACGCAGATGTTATGGAACATTTCACTGCGTTTTCTATGTTGATATTTCTCGGGCTAATGCTCTACATGGGCATCATCGGATTGATTTTGGGAAAGAATTTCCGTGAAGGTATAGATATCGTTCCGATTATGGTAATGGCCTATGTGATACTCGGTATGAACTTCAATGTGTCAATGTGGTACAAACTTTCGGGAAAGACTAATTACGGGATACTTATAACAGCGGCCGGACTGCTTGTCACTCTTCTGCTGAATATCTTCCTGATGCCTCTCTATTCATACCATGCTGCGGCCTGGGGGCATCTTGCCAGTTATACAGTAATGATGCTGATAAGTATAAGGCTCGGTAACAAGTATTACCCGATTCCTTACAGATGGGGCAAGGTATTCGGATTTATTGTGGTTGGTCTGATTATATACGGCATAACTCTGATTCTCCCCCCGATGAATATTATATTGAAATATGGAATTCATACAGTCTTGATATTGTTGTACATAATATATTACCTAAAAATTGAAAAGATATCTATATGGAAGTTAAAATTATAAACACCTCACCATACGAATTACCCTCATATGCAACAGAGCATTCAGCAGGTATGGACATGCGGGCAAACATTACCGGGAGTATCACGCTTATGCCGTTGAAAAGAGCAATGGTCCCGACTGGTGTGTTCATTGAACTTCCTCATGGCTTTGAGGCACAGATAAGGCCAAGAAGTGGTCTTGCAGCCAAGCACGGAATAAGCATTGTAAACAGCCCGGGAACAATTGATGCAGATTACAGGGGTGAGATAAAGATAATTTTAGTCAACCTTTCAGATCAGGAATTTGTTCTTAATCCGGGTGAAAGAATCGCTCAGATGGTTGTGGCAAAATATGAGAGAGTGGAGTGGGTCGAGACAGACCAACTCGCAGATTCAGAGAGAGGAGAGGGCGGTTTTGGCTCTACAGGTAAACATTAATATTTTGAAAATGAGCATAGAACAATTATATCAAATATTCAGGCAAAGCAGCGGAGTTTGTACAGACAGCAGGGCTATACTGCCCGGCTCGCTTTTCTTTGCCCTTAAGGGGGAGACTTTTGACGGGAATTTATTTGCACAGAAAGCAGTGGAAAGCGGTGCATCTTATGCTGTGGTCGATGACTCCTCGCTTCCGTCGCATGAGAGGTTGATTCTTGTGGATGATGTTCTTCTGACACTCCAGCAGCTCGCAAGACATCACAGGCGTGAACTGGGTCTGCCGATAATAGGTATCACCGGAACAAACGGGAAGACAACCACCAAAGAGCTTATCAGCAGGGTGCTGATGACAGAGTACCGTACAAGCTTTACCCAGGGAAATCTGAACAACCATATAGGAGTCCCACTGACCCTTCTGAAAATGGACGAAAATACACAGATAGGAGTTGTCGAGATGGGGGCAAGTGCTCCGGGAGAGATTGCCGCTCTTGCGTCAATCTGTGAGCCTGATTATGGTATAGTTACAAATGTCGGAAAAGCTCACCTTCTGGGGTTCGGATCTTTTGAAGGTGTTGTCAGGACTAAGGGCGAACTCTATGATTTTCTGAAAAATAATGATGGTACAGTTATTTATAACATTGATAATCAAAACCTGTGTTCTATGATTGAAGAGAGAGAGCCGGTAAATAGTATTCCTTATGGGTTGAAATACGAGGGGGCCTCTCTTTTACCGGTTACCTCTGACAATCCCTATATGAGAATCCGGCTTGAATCGGGAGAGGTGATTGAGACTCAACTTGTTGGATCTTATAATGCAGATAATGTAATGGCAGCCCTGGCTATAGGAAAGCTCTTCTTTATCGACACCAAGGCTTCGTATGAGGCAATTAGTAATTATGTACCGACAAATAACCGGTCTCAACTTGTAACCGGCAGATACAACAAGATTATAATAGATGCCTATAATGCCAATCCGACAAGTATGCGGGCTGCCCTTAGCAACTTTGCCGTGATGGAGAAGAGGCTCTCTGCCATGGTTCTGGGGGATATGCTTGAACTTGGAGAGGAGTCTCAGAATGAGCACAAGGGGATACTTGAGGTCATAAGCGGGATGAATGCCGATATACTCTTTTTCGTAGGAAAAGAGTACAGGGAGGCAGCCCGCTCATTTGGCAACATCGTGTCAAAAGCTCACTTCTTTGATACCTCTGCGGAACTGAAAGAGTATCTGATCTCAAATCCGGTTAAAGAGCATACTGTCCTTGTAAAAGGATCAAGAGGCACTTGCGTCGAGAAGGTCGTGGAGGCTTTATGATATGTCTGCTCCTATTCTGAAGTAAGTGATTTTTCTTAACGTGAGGAAGAACTTCAGGACAATACTTCCCTTGTAGACTCCCGACACTCTGGTTCTCCCCGATTTTACCCCTTTGACTTTTACCTTGCTCCTTTCCAGGGTTGGGAGTATTTTCCAGAAATCCATATGTGCCCTGAATACAGATTTCAGATAGCTGAAACGGAACCGGCAAAGGTATACCGCCGCAGCTGCCCCGTCCATTATCATTCTTGTAACGATGACCGGAGTAATACTTGACAGAGGCAAGTTCTTGTACAGCATTATCAGGTTATTCCTGAAATTGAGGTAAAGCTTGTGAGGAGAGTTGTTGGGCAGTGTTCCCCCTCCTACGTGGTAGACTACTGATTGTGGTATTACCCATACTTGATTTCCCAATAGCTTTGCCCTCCAGCAAAGATCTATCTCCTCCATGTGAGCGAAGAACCTTTCATCCAGCCCTCCCAGCTCTTTGTATAGTGACGATCTTATCATCATTGCGGCTCCGGAAGCCCAGAATATCTCTATGCTATTATTATACTGCCCCTTGTCCTCCTCGATGTTGGACAAAATCCTGCCTCTGCAGAAAGGATAGCCCAGATAGTCTATAAAACCGCCGGCGGCTCCTGCATATTCGAACATGGAGTGATTGTATGCAGAACGGATTTTCGGCATGCATATTCCTGTTTGTCTGTTGTTCTGCATATGCTCCAACAATGGGTCAAGCCAACCCTCAGTTACCTCGACATCAGAATTCAACAACAGGAAATACTCGGCATCCACCTGAGCGAGAGCCTTGTTGTATCCTCCTGTAAAACCATGGTTTTTGTCAAACTCTATAATCCGCACCTCCGGATGATGCTCCTTGAGATAAGCCACAGAAGAGTCCGTGGAGCCGTTATCGGCTACCACAATAATAGTATCATCCCTCTTAGACCGGGATTCTACAATTGGAAGGAAACGTTCAAGGAAAGGCCTTCCATTCCAGTTAAGTATTACAATTGCTAATAACGCCATCAGATTTCAAATCTCATACCCATCTCGAATCTGTACTGCAAAGGTTGAGCCGTTCTAATGCTTGACGGTTGTTTTCCTTTAAAATAGTATGTCATTGATGGATCTATGTAGATTCCGAAGTCTTTGTTGAGTTTCCACTCAAGGCCGAGACCGCCGCCGGCTGAAAACTGTACACCCGGAATAGATTCTGAATAGTACTTCTTGATTCCGTCAGTGTTCTCCCTGTATGATGCTACTACACCCTTCTCGAGCATTGCTCCGGCTGTAACGTAGATTTTTACTGATTTGTTCTCAAAGAGATTGTAGTAACCGTTTAAAGGAACACCGATATAGTGAAGTGCCTGATTGATGTCTCTGCTGTAGCTTTGTGATATCTCCTGGTAGTTTGAGGCCAGAAGTGTATAAATCAATCCTGTGCCAACCGAGAATTTCTTATCGATATCTGTCTGGAGCTGTGCTCCGAAAGAGACCGGCATAGCGTAACGCCTGTCAGAGACATATTGACTCTGTACTGACTCCTTAAGGCTCGAAGGAATGAAGTCAATCTGATAACCAAGTGAGACAGAAATGAGGTTTATAGACTTTTTATAGAGTGATGATGAGAGGTTTGTTGAAAGTGCATATCTGTATTTTCTCTCTCCCAGCCAATCTCTGAAGCTCTTCTGCTCCTTTTCCTGTTCAAAATCATAGTTTTCATACTGACTGTTGTCGACCGGCTGTTTCTTTGCCTGTACAGGTTTGCTGACCGGTTTATCCTCAGTTTTATAAGGTTGTGCCTCTTGTTCAGGCTGTTCTGCCGGGATAACTGCCTCCGCAATCTTTTGAGTTTCTGTTTTGATAGTCCTTATTTTATGGAACCCGGACTCTTTTATAGCTGTTTCATTACTCTTGTCAGTATTTTCTGCCTGAGGTATGATCTTTTCTGAAACGAGAGGAACAGCAGGCATCTTGCCGGTCTGTTCAGGCAGGTCACGACCTATGAATAAGAGAAGCAACAACGATGCGGCAACTGCAGAAACGGCATATATGCCTCTTCTGAAGTAGACCACTCTTGCTCTTTTCCTGTCGAGAGCAGAACTGATCTTTTCCCAGGAGTCAAATGGAGGAATCTCATGGTGCGATTCCATCATCTCCTTAACCTTCCTATCAAAATCTATATTCTGCATAATCAATATCTCTCTTTTAACCTCTCTTGCAGCCAGATCCTTGCCCGGCTGAGCTGCGACCTTGAACTGCCTTCGGAAATATCCATCTCCTTAGCTATCTCCTGATGTGAATATCCCTCAATCACATACATATTGAAGACAGCCCGGAACCCGGCAGGCATAGTAGCTATCAGCCTGAGCAGCTCTTTTGACGAGATGTTGTCCAGAGCTGTGTGCTCACTGGTAACCTCTCTCTCAACAACGACCAGCTCCTCTGTAAATTTGAGAACATCTGCCTTTCTTAACGACATTAAGGCTGTGTTCACAAATATTCTCCTCATCCAACCCTCCAATGAACCGGTGCTGTTATAGCTGCCAATCTTGTCAAACACCGTAATAAACCCATCGTGAAGGATATCCCAGGCACGCTCTTTGTTTCCTACATATCTTGTACAAAGAGTAAGCATCCTGGGCGCGTATTTCTCATAGAGGACTTTTTGTGCTTTTCTGTCCTGCCTTAAGCAGCCGTCAAGCAACTCTGTCTCATCTGTAAAATCCTTCGAAGTGGCGTTCATTCACTTGCAATTATAAGATGCAAAATAGTAATAATTCGTTGCACAGCAAATAAAAATTTATTAAAACACTATCTTTGCAATAAACACAAATTATTTGTTATAAAATGAGCAATGTTATAAATTTCAGACACATCACAAGGGCTTTTTCTATGTCTGTCATCCTTCTTTTATCCGGAACATTCTCTGTTTCGGCACAGGAGAAGATAGCCGGGGAGGAGGGTATTTATATGGAAGGATTGAAAGAGTACAATGTCGGAAGTACAGATAAAGCTCTCTCAATATTCTCATCTCTTGCCCGTAAAGGTAGCAGGAATGACGCAGTATACTACTATCTGAGCAACATATATTCATCGAAAAGCAAACCGGACAGTGCTCTGGTGATGATGGAGAGAGCTGTAAGGCTTGATCCCGGAAATACCTGGTACAGAACACAGCTTGCATCTTTATATATGAATAAGGAACAGACAGGGGATGCTATAAAGATATATGAGTCTTTAAGGAAGGAATATCCGCAACAGGTTGAACTTTATGATGGGCTTATTGACATCTATGTCAAGGAGAAAAAGCTTGAACAGGCACTTGACGTCCTTGAGGATATCGAGAAATATGCAGGCAAAAGTGAGGCATCATGCCTGACAAGATACAACCTCTTTATTTTTCAGAATAAAAGAGATGAGGCAATAAGATATCTGTCTGATTTTGATAAGGAGAACGGCACTCCGAGGACGGCAACAATTCTTGGAGATTATTACACCTCTGTCCAGAATGACTCTCTCGCCATGGAGTACTATACAAAAGCAATATCCATAGAGCCCTCTTATGTGCCTGCAATATTCGGACAGGCTGAGCTTCACAGGATAAAGAGCCGTTTCGGGCCATATTTCAGGAGCATGATTCCTCTTATGGCAAATCCGGTTGTAACGGCTGAAATGAAGGTTGACTATCTGTCACAGATAATCTCCAACCAGAGGTTTGTTGAGACATTCCTTCCCCAGGTTGACACGCTGGTGAGCAATATGTACTATGCCCATCCCGGCGACAGCAGCTCTACCTATCTTTATGCACGATATATGGCTCAGACAGGGCGTGTAGAACAGGCAACAAAGGCATTAGAGGAAAATCTGGAATATTTCGGAGAATCCCGTGCCGCACACAGAGAGTATCTCTCATTATTATATTTTAATGAAAACTGGGATAAGATTATCTCCCATATTGAGAAGTATCCGCTGATGTTTGCCTATGACCCCGGACTTCTTGAGATCAAAGGTCTTGCATACGTCCAGAAGGATATGATTCCCGAGGCGATATCGGTATTTAAAAATGTGCTCTATATTGCAAAAGGCGATAGTGCCATGGAGGTCAGGGCTCTCTCTGTCCTGGGAGACCTTAGCTATCAGGCCGGTAACAGAAAGGATGCATACAAATATTACAGGAAAACCATCAGCAAGGCTCCGACATACAACCCGGTGCTGAACAACTATGCCTATTACCTCAGTCTTGAGGGAAAACAACTTGACAAGGCATACAAGATGAGTAAGAAAACAGTGGATTCAGAGCCGGATAATCCGACATACCTTGACACATTTGCGTGGATACTCCATCTGACGGGGAAAGATCTTGAGGCAAAAGCCATAATAAAGCATGCTCTGGTGTACGGAGGGAATGAGAGTGCCGCAATTCTCGACCACTATGCAGAAATCCTTTATAAACTCAACGAGCAGGATCTTGCTTTCAGATATTGGGAACAGGCCGATAAGATTGATCCGTCGCTCGGAATATCGGAGAAGGTGAAGCAAATCAAGGAGGGTAAAAGAAAATGAGAAAATTTACTGCACTGATTCTCTCTATTTTTATCTCCACTCTTATTTTTTCTCAGAATGTCAGTGAACAGACAGAGAGAAAGCAGAAGATTGAGGAGGAGATCTCATATCTCGACAAACAACTGGCAGCAACTAAGACCAGAAAGCAATCAAACACAAAGGAGCTGAACTATATTCAGAGAAAGATTTCCAACAGAAAAAAGCTTCTCAGAGAGATTGAAAACGAGATTAAGAGTATTGACAATGAGGTTTCTAAAAAGGAGCAGCAGATCGCAGAACTGGACAGAAGTCTAGAATCTCTCAAGAGATCATATTCTGAACTGGTTTACAGCGCATATAAGAACAGGGACCAGACGGTCTGGCTGATGTATGTGCTTGCAAGCAAGAATATAGAGCAGGGATACAGAAGGTGGAGTTATATAAAGGACTATACCTCTGCTCTCAGGGAGATGGCAGATGAGATAAGAAGAAAGAGCCTCCGGATTGCTGAGGAGAAATACCAGCTGGCAAAAATAAAAAGCAACTCTCTTACAAACCAGGCTAAAAAAGAGCTTGAGGTGAAGAGACTCTCGACCGACGAGAGCAAGGCAAAACAGGTTATCTCACAACTTTCCAGAAAAGAGAAGGAGATGGTTCAGCAACTCAATGTTAAAAGAAGAGAGGTTGAGAAGTTGAACCGGGAGATTGAACGTATTCTTACAGCTGCCGTCAAGGAGAAAGAGCGCCCGGACTATAAGGCAACCTCCGTTGATATTGCTCTCTCCGAGGAGTTCGGTAATAACAAGGGCAAGTTGCCGTGGCCTGTAAAGAGGGGTGCAATTGTAGAGCAGTTCGGACAGCACAATCATCCTGTCTTTAAGAATGTCAAGCTTCCTTTCAACAATGGAGTAAACATATCTACCGAAGCTGGTGCCGATGCATTATGTGTATTTGACGGAGTGGTGAAACAGGTGCTTATGATGCCGGGCTATAATCAATGTATTCTGGTACAGCACGGAGACTATTTCACATTCTACACAAAACTGGAAAAGATATATGTCAAGAGTGGCCAGAAGGTCAGGACAGGAGATGCTCTTGGCTCTTTGACCGTATCAGACAATGAGTCAATTATCCATTTTCAGCTATGGAAAGGAACAGTCAAGCAGAATCCTGAAAACTGGATCAGATAAAAACTAATATTTAAAACTGCTGCCGCCTATGAACTCCCTTATAACGGAAGTGGGCGGTATCAGCGATATCTCGCATGGCTGCATCTCCTGAATATATGATAGGAACTTGAGCAATCTGATACTCTCTGTCGATGCCGGCGAATTAGGATGTATCCTTCTCAGGAGTGGCTCCGCATAATACTTGAGCACCGGAAGTTCATATATCAGGGCCGAGTTGAACATTACATCTGCGTTTTCCTGATACGGGAATATATTTCTTATCTCCCCTCTCCTGACACTGGGCCATCTGAGAATAGTCTCCTCCGGCGAAACTCCACGGTAATTTCCGTCTCTGACAATTCTCCTTATGAGACGGTTGTCAGAGGTTGAGATATTGTTGTTCTCGTCCAATGAAAGAGATGTCAAAGCCGATGCATATATCCTGAAATATTTATCAGGATTTATCCCCTTTGTCAATGACGGATTCAGGGCATGTATCCCCTCCATAATCAGAATATCCTTCTCCCCCATTTTCAGTGTGTCTCCGTTTATAATCCTTTTCCCCTCTGCAAAGTTGAACTTCGGAAGCGAAATTGTCTCACCATTGAAAAGTTGGTTCATCTGAAGGCTGAGAAACTCGACATCCAGTGCGTGGAAGCTTTCAAAATCGTAATGGCCGTGCTCGTCTTTCGGCGTCTTTTCACGGTCAACGAAATAGTTATCCATCTCAATGATTATAGGATTCAATCCCAAAACCTTACACTGAAGTGCCACTCTCTTTGATGTGGTTGTCTTGCCACTGCTTGACGGTCCTGCTATAAGAACCAGTTTCACATCTCCCCTTCTCTGATAAATCTGATCTGCTATTGCTGCATATTTACGCTCATGAAGCCCTTCGGCAATCTGGATCATATCTCTGGATTTATTGTCCAGAATTGTATTGTTAAGGTTACCGACACCTCTGACACCTAATATCGAACACCACTCAGAGTGCTCTTTGAAGACATCAAAAAGTTTGTATTGATATGGGCTCTTTTTGATTTCGTAGGGTGATGTGATGGTCGGGATATTTAAGAGGAAACCACGGCTGAATGACTCGAATACAAATGTTTTCAGCACACCTGTGCTCTCTGCCAAAGGGCCGTAAAAGTGGTCAGCATATCCGTCAAGATAGTATACTGTTGTAAAGAACTTCCCTCTTGACTCATGAAGTACTGCCTTCTCCTCCCTGTGATTGTCCCGGAAAAGTTTTACTGCCTCTTCGGTATGTATTTTTTCTCTTGTAAACGGCAGGTCGGCATTTATGAGCTCCTGCATCGTCTCTCTTATTTTATCTATCTCATCCTCAGAAAGGGCAACAACCTTCGGAGATTCTCCCTCCTCCTGCTCAAGCTCCCTCAATTCGCAGTACATGCCGTTTTGCATGTTGTAATCCACTATAAGGGAGTATTGAGGATAGAGCTTTGCAATAGCCCGCTGAAGGACAAAGATCAGTGAACGGCTGTAGCATCGTTGCCCGTCACGGTCTGTATAGTCTATAAATTTGACCTGATGCGGCATATAAATGGGAAATGATAGCTCCTTGAGCTGATTGTCGACAATTGCAGCCAAAAACGGCCACTTGCCGGTTATCCCTGTTTGCTTAAGCAGCCGGCTGAGCGTTGTGCCCGGCTCACATTGAATGCTCCTCTTGATATTCTCGCAATAGATCTCTACCATGATATTTCTCCTTTATAGATTGATATATGATCCGGTGACTGAGTGTGAATCTGAACTCAGCTCTTCAGGTGTTCCTTGTGCAACTATTCTGCCACCGTTGCGTCCACCCTCCGGGCCCATGTCGAATATATAGTCGCAAAGTCTCAGCACATCCAGATTATGCTCAATTATAAGCACTGTATTCCCCTGATCGACAAGCTTCTGCAAAACGCCCATCAGAACTCTTACATCCTCAAAGTGAAGACCTGTCGTAGGCTCATCGAGAATATAAATTGTTGACCCTGTAGCTCTTTTTGAAAGTTCTGCCGCAAGCTTCACACGCTGGCTCTCTCCGCCGCTGAGGGTTGTCGATGCCTGACCAAGTCTTACATAGCCGAGACCTACATCCTCCAGTGCCCTGAGTTTATGTATCATTGAAGGTATGTGCTCGAAGAACTCAACGGCCTGTGAGATGGGCATCTCGAGAACGTCGTTTATAGAGAGCCCCTTATATCTGACAGCAAGTGTGTCAGGCTGGTACCTCTTACCGTTGCATACTCTGCAATGAACATGTACTGCAGGAAGGAAATTCATCTCTATCACCTGAAGTCCTGCACCCTTGCACTCTTCACAACGCCCCCCCTTTACATTAAATGAGAAACGGCCAATCTTGAAACCTCTGGTCTTTGCATCAGGTGTCTGTGCAAATAGCTTCCTTATCTCAAGAAAGAGATTGGTATATGTTGCGGGGTTGCTTCTGGGACTTCTTCCAATGGGTGACTGGTCAACCTCCACAATTTTATCAACGTTTTCAATGCCATGTATCTCTTTGTAAGGCAATATATTGTAAAGAGACCTGTTTATCTTGTTGCTCAGGATTGGCATCAGTGTCTCGTTAATCAGAGAGGACTTGCCGCTTCCGCTCACTCCGCTTATCCCCACAAGTGCTCCGAGGGGGATTTTTATGTCTACATTTTTAAGATTATTTCCTGTCGCCCCAATTAGTTCTATGAATTTTCCGTTTCCCTTTCTTCTTGAAGATGGTACTTCAATTCGTCTCATTCCTTTCAGATATTCAAGGCTGAGACTTTTACTCTCGATAATCTGCTCAGGGCTCATTGTATAAATCTCCTCCGGGGAGCCTGAGAAGAGTACGCGACCACCTCTCTCTCCGGCTCCGGGGCCCAGATCGACAAGATAGTCTGCACTCATGATCATCTCCTGGTCATGCTCCACTACCATCAGGGAATTCCCCTCGTCTCTGAGTCTCTTCAGGGAGTCGATAAGTTTTATGTTGTCTCTCTGATGCAGCCCGATGCTCGGTTCGTCGAGTATATATAAGACATTTACCAGCTTTGAGCCAATCTGTGTGGCCAGTCTTATTCTCTGACTCTCTCCGCCGCTGAGGGATTTTGTTGATCTGTCGAGCGAGAGATATTCAAGGCCAACATCGATGAGGAATCCAATGCGGGACTGTAACTCCTTGATGATATCACGGGCCACCAGTGCCGCCCTTCCGGTCAGCTTCTCCTGCAATGATGATACCCACTCGGCAAGCTGGTCTATATCCAGGGCCGAGACCTGAGCTATGTTAAGCCCGTCTATCTTGAAACATAGTGTCTCCTCTTTCAGTCTTGTGCCCTTACACTCCGGGCAAGGGCCCTCCTCAACAAATCTCTCTTTTCTCTCCAGAAGATCATCACTGTCACCGTCATTCTGCTCTATTTTTGATATAACCCCCGGGAAGGTCATCATATTTGTGTATGATGTTCCCTTTGCCACTCTGAATAGTTCATCGGAGCCATAAAGTATGGTGTTGAGAGCATCTTCGGGAATCTCTCTTATAGGGGAGTGCAGCGAGAATTCATATTTCCTGGCTATTCCCTCAAGCTGTGCAAAAAGCATGTTCTCTCTCATAGGTCCGAGAGGTACAATACCACCCTTTGCTATTGAAATGCTGTCGTTGGGAATTATCTTGCTCATATCGGCCTTTGCTATCACCCCTAAACCCTTGCAGTGAGGACATGCCCCCTGAGGAGAGTTGAAAGAGAATGTATGCGGTGCGGGTTCGGGATAAGAGATACCTGTAACGGGGCACATCAGGTTTTTGCTGAAATGCCTTATCTCCGTATCATCTGCCTCCTGAACGGCAAGGGATCCTTTTCCCGAGTTAAGGGCTGTTATTACTGAATCCCGTATCCTCTTCTCGTCTCCCTCCTTTGGAACGAGCTTGTCTACAACAAGTTCTATAAAGTGTCCCTTATATCTGTCCAAGGGTTTAACCTTTGCAAGCTCCTGCACAACGCCATCTATCCTGACCTGGCTATAACCCTTTCTGATAAGCTGTTCAATCAACTCTTTATAATGTCCCTTACGCCCCTTGACAAGCGGAGCAAGCAGGAATATTCGCTTTCCTGAATATTTTTCCAGTATCAGTGAAACTATCTGCTCATCGGTATATCTCACCATCTCGAGACCGGTAGCGGGTGAGTATGCAGTAGAGGCTCTGGCATAGAGAAGCCTCAGAAAATCATAGATTTCAGTTATTGTCCCGACTGTTGACCGGGGATTCCTGCCGGTTGTCTTCTGTTCAATGGCAATAATAGGGCTCAGTCCGGTGATGTTCTCGACATCCGGACGCTCGAGCACACCCATATACTGCCTTGCATAGGCAGAGAGTGTCTCCATATAGCGCCGCTGACCCTCTGCATAGATTGTGTCAAATGCCAGAGAAGACTTTCCGCTGCCGCTCAGCCCTGAAATAACAACAAGCTTGTTTCGCGGAATAGTGACATCTATGTTCTTGAGGTTATGTACTCTTGCACCTGTAACCTCAATGTTGCTGCTCATCTTGTACCCTCTTTTGGAATTCTCACAATAAATGTGTCCCTGTTCTTGTTTGTAAGGTTATTTGCCTTTATCCATTGGTTATACATCTTAAGAAGCTTGAAGTTTGTCCTGTGTTTTGCCGCAAATGCAGACCAATTTTCAATCGGAGTGTTAACGGTAACCTCTTTATAATCAAACTCGGGATACAGTTGCTCCTTGTCGAGCTTAAACCCATACTTCTCAGGATCTTTCATTATTGTCTTGAATGCAAGAGCCCTGAAGACATATCTTCCGGTCTCCTCAGGGAACTGCATATCATAGTAATTATTCTGAAACTGTATCTTTTTTCTGTACTTGACATTCCCGAGACCGATGTTGTAAGAGGCTGCGGCAAGAGTCCAGGAACCCAGTTCGGCATATGCCTTTTTAAAGTATGCAGCAGCTGCATATGTCGATTTCCGGATATTGTATCTCTCGTCTACCTCATCATTTACAACTAACCCGTACTCCTTTGCAGTGGCTGCTAAAAACTGCCAGTAACCACAGGCTCCCGCATAAGAGGAGACAGGCTGAAGGCCGCTTTCTGCAATACATAGATAGTAAAAATCCTCAGGCACACCCTCTTCTTTCAGAATCTTCATTATCTCTCTCTTATAACGGTTGTCATTCTGGAATATCAGGATCATTGATGAGTGCCAGTATGTGATCACAGTCATCTCCCGCTGCAGGGACTCCCTGACATCGAAATATTTGAGAGGCACCTCCTCTCCGGCAAAAGATATCCTGGATGGTAATTCCGGTATTACTGCAACCTGTTCACCATTCTGGATTGTCTGGCCGGAGTTGACTCCTCCTCCGGTACAAAATGATAGTGCCGGTATAAGAAACAGTAATTTAAAATAAAGGAAACTCATGGTACATATATGTTTGCTTATTCGTAACGCAGGAAAGGATTGGTGGAAAGCTCGTGGCTGATGGTCGTTTCCGGACCGTGACCCGAAAGAACCTTGTAATCACCTCCAAGCTCCACAATTTTTTTAAGTAGAGAGTTCATCAAATCATCATAGTCTCCGCCGGGAAGATCAGTCCTCCCGATACTGCCTGCAAAAAGAGAGTCTCCGGCAAATACTATTTTATTCTCCGGCTCTTCTGTGTAGTAGCAGACACCACCTCTGGTATGACCCGGCGTTGTAATCACCTTAAGGTAGGAATTTCCAAACTCTATCTTGTCACCGTCATTGACATCAACGGTCTCTGCCGGCGGTTGCTCAATGCTGTATCCGAACATCTCACCGTATGAGAATGCTCTCTCCAGCTGCGGTTTATCCTGAGGATTTATATATGTCTTAACCCCCCATGTCTTTACCACAAACGCATTTCCCATCACATGGTCAAAATGCCCGTGTGTGTTAAGAAGCTTGACCGGCTTCAGATTGTTTGTCTCAATGAATTTTTTAAGTCTCTCGCGCTCAGTGTCGCTCTGGCAGCCGGGATCGATTACAACACACTCCCCGGTCTCATCCCAGACTACGTAGGTACACTCTCTAAGATCATTGAAATAAAATGTCTTTGTCTTTATCATAACTGTTTTCTCATTTATTTTCGACTCCTGTCAACATAGGAACAAATTTAAACTCCCCGTGTTCAGTCGTTTTAAAATCTTCCTCACCCACTCTCTCTATAACCAACATCCTTTGTACTCCGTCACCGACAGGAATAACCATTCTTCCTCCTATTGCCAACTGTTTCAGAAGTGCAGAGGGAACATCCGGTGCTCCGCATGTAAGTAAAATTCCCTTAAAAGGTGCGAATTTCGGGAGACCGGCAAATCCGTCACCGAAAAAGAGCAATGGTGAGGTATAACCCAGAGATTCAAGGTTTTTTTGAGCAAGAAGGAAAAGTGAGCGCTGACGTTCAATACTATAAACCCGAAGTCCCATCTCGGCAAGAACGGCTGTCTGATAACCGCACCCAGTACCAATCTCCAGAACCTTATCAAACCGTGAAAGATTCAGAAGATGGCTCTGTATCGCCACTGTGTATGGTTGTGATATTGTCTGTCTGGCTCCTATAGGCAACGGTTTGTCCAGGTAGGCAAGATGATCAAGTCCCGGTTCGATAAACATATGCCTCGGCACCTTGCCCATCGCCTCTAAAACATTGCCTTCAAAATCATACCGTTTAGAAAGATTTTCCAGAAGTTTCTTTCTTCTACCCTTGTGCTGCAGTGTATCTAACATGGTGCAAAAATACTAAAAGTTTTTTTGTAATTTTGTGTCGGCTCAAGACTAGAACCCTTCATCAAAATTATAAAAAAATGCATATAGCTATAGCCGGAAATATCGGTAGTGGTAAAACCACGCTAACAAGATTACTGTCAAAACATTACAATTGGGACGCGAAGTATGAGGATGTAGATGAAAATCCATATCTGGCCGATTTCTATAACGATATGCAGAGATGGTCTTTCAACCTTCAGGTATACTTTCTCAAAGAGCGGTTCAAGGGGATAGTTGAAATTCAGAAGAGTCTGAACAACGTTGTTCAGGACAGGACAATCTACGAAGATGCACGCATTTTTGCCTCCAATCTTCACGCTATGGGATTGATGAGCTCAAGGGATTTCGAAAATTACAACTCCCTGTTCGATCTGATGCTTTCACTTGTCAAAGCTCCGGACTTACTGATCTATTTAAGATCTTCAATTCCGAATCTTGTATCTCAGATTCACAAGAGAGGCCGTGAATACGAAAGTGGTATCAGGATTGACTATCTCTCAGGTCTGAATGACCGTTACGAAAAGTGGATAGAGGGGTACAAAGACGGGAAGGTCCTGATAGTTGATGTTGACGAGAATAAATTCGAGGATCGCCCCGAAGATCTCAGCATTGTTATAGACCGTATTGAGGCTCAGCTTCACGGCCTCTTCAAATAGATAATCCTTAAAATTACTGTTTAAGCAGTCCTGTAAGCTCCCTGATCTCCTGTTTTGCCAGCTTCCAGCGAGGAACATCTATCTTTGGACCAATCACCTCAACCACTTTGGCAGCAACAATTGACCCGACATCCCCGCAATCTTTCAATGAAAGGCCATGCGAATGGGCAAAGAGAAATCCTGCGGCATAGAGGTCTCCGGCTCCGGTAACATCGAGTGTTGCTGCAGGCCATGCCTCTATATAGTGGTACTCATCCCCGCTCATGACCATTGAGCCGTCTTTACCGATTTTGACAACAGCAATATCACACATTGAGGCGATAACCTCAAGTGCCTCCAGCGGTGGTTTTTTTGCAAAGGCTTCTGCCTCTGTCTCATTTGCAAAGACAATATCTACATACTCCTCTATTATGTCATGCAGAAACGCGTCGTTGCTCTCAACAACATTATAACTGGCCATATCAAGAGATATCGTCAAACCGGCTTCTTTAGCCAGCTCGACAGCCCTGCGAACAAGATCCTGATTTTGAACCAGATATCCCTCTATGTGAAAATAGTCATGTCCGTGGAACATCTCTATTGTAAGATCTTCAGGTACAAGCTCTATCGCTGCTCCAAGATAGACCGCAAAAGTCCTCTCTGAATTAGGCGGTGTAATGAAAACCATTGCCCTGCCCGAAGCTGCCTTACCTTTAAGCAGGGTAGATTTGATGCCGTTTCTTGCCTGATCTGATTTGAAAAGTGATCCGATTTCGTCATCACCAATCTTGCCTATAAAGGCTGAAGGCATTCCTAAGATAGCAGTGCCGGCGATAGTGTTTGCCGCAGATCCTCCGGCAACAAGCTGAACTCCCATTGCCCTGAGGTTCTGCCATATCTTTTCTCCTATCTCCCTGTCTACATGTTGCATGCTCCCTTTTGGCAAATGGTAAATTTCCAACAGTTTATCGTTGTCCAGAAGTGCCAGAATGTCTGTTAAGGCGTTGCCTATTCCTAATATCGATTTCATAAAGCAAAGTTCTATTTTTTTTGTAGGTTTGCAAAAAAATAACAGCAAATGATCATATGCAGCTCCCTGTCCGATTTAGAGCAAGCAATAAGCTCATTATCTAATGATTGCAAAATCGGGCTCGTTCCAACAATGGGTGCACTTCACCAAGGGCACATCTCACTGGTAAAAACCGCTTTTAAATATACCGACACTGTAATTGTAAGCATTTTTGTCAATCCTGTACAATTTAATAATCCGGATGATCTGAAAAGATATCCGAGGATTGTCGAGGCTGATTGCAGGTTGCTTGAGGATGCCGGCACTACTATAGTTTTCATACCTTCCGTTGAAGATATTTATCCTGAACCTGATAACAGAGAGTTTGATCTGGGCGGGCTGGATTCTGCAGGTGAGGGTCCTCGCAGGCCCGGGCATTTCAACGGTGTGGCAAAGGTTGTTACCCGCTTGTTTGATCTGACAAAACCCTCTTATGCTTTTTTCGGAGAAAAAGATTTTCAGCAACTGGCCATTATTAAATACTTCACACGAAAGCTTGGATACCCCTTGGAAATTATTCCATGCCCTATATTCAGAGAGGAGGACGGCCTGGCCATGAGTTCCAGAAACAGGCTACTTAATCCGGAGCAGAGAAAGGCAGCCCCTGCCATATATAGAGCCCTGTCAAACGCTGCAAGGCTTGCAGCACAAAGGGAGCTGACGCCTGTTGAACTGATTGATGTTACAATTAGAGAGATAAATAAGAGCAATCAACTGAATACTGAGTATGTAGAAATTGTAAATTCGTTAACTTTGCAGTCTGTTACCAGTTGGGACGAAGCCGGAGAGATACAGATGTGGACAGCTGTGTTCGCTGGGGAGATAAGACTCATAGACAATATTAAATTGAAGTAAGATGCAACTCGAGATAATGAAATCCAAAATTCACAGGGCACGTGTAACCGAGGCAAACCTCAACTATATCGGAAGCATAACCATAGATGCCGACCTTGCTGATGCGGCCGGCCTTTTTGCCAATGAGAAGGTTGCTGTTGTGAATATAACTAACGGGGAGAGAATAGAGACATACGTGATTAAGGGTGAGAGAGGAAGTGGCAAAATAGGTATCAACGGAGCTGCTGCCCATAAGTTTTCCGTAAATGACCTGGTTATCATTATGGCGTATGCACATATGACTCCGGAGGAGGCGCTTACATTCAAACCTAAAGTTATTTTTCCCGATTCCGACACGAACAAGCTTCTGACTTAGATGAAAAGTTTATACTCTGCCCTGAAATATGTGCTGTTGCTGGCACTTGCAGGTCTCTTGCTTTGGTTCTCCTTCAGGGGAGTCAAATGGCCCGAGTTCCTAAATGGGTTAAAGAGTGCAAACTATTGGTGGATTCTTGCCTCAATGGCAATAAGTGTTGTCGCCTTTCTGATCAGAGCCGTAAGGGGGCGTCTGATTATGCTGCCTCTGGGGCAGCCAATCAAGCTTAAAGATTCCTGGGACGGGATTAACATAGGATATCTGACAAATTTTGCTGTTCCGCGTGCGGGGGAACTTGCCAGATGCGGAGTTATAGCAGGCAGGTGCAAGATACCCATTGAATCTGTTGCAGGAACAGTTGTCCTTGAAAGAAGCATTGACCTGCTCTCTCTGATTGTGGTACTTATCTCTGTCATCCTTATCTCCTGGGAAAGATTCGGTACATTTATTAACGAGGAGATATTAAGCTCCTTGCAAGGCCGTCTCTCTGCCAATCTTTTTATTGTAGCGGGAGCGGTTATGTTTGCCTTTATTTTATTCATCTACATTGTACTTAAATATAGAGAGAGGCATCCTATCTTCAGGAAATTGAATAAAATCATAAAAGGATTGGCGGAAGGTCTCACCTCCGGTTTCCGAATGAAACAAAAATGGCTTTTCATCTGGCTGACAATTATGCTTTGGGTATGTTACTGGCTTATGAGGCTCACTACTATATACGCATTTGACCAGGTAAGCTCTTTAGGGATGAAAGATGCCCTTTTTCTGATGGTTGTCGGAAGCCTTGGCTGGCTAGTCCCGGTACAGGGTGGAATCGGGGCATACCATTTTGTCACAACTCTTGCTCTTACATCCGTATACGGAATTTCTCACACGACAGGTATAATATTTGCCACTATATCTCATGAATCCCAGGCACTGACTATGTTAATCTGCGGATTTATATCTTTTCTGAGCCTCTCATTTTCAAAGAAAACGGAGGTTCTGCGATGATTAAGAAAATTCTGCTTATTGTTTTAGCATTATTACCAATACTTGCCAAAGCACAAGAGGTAAAGGAAATTAAGCCGGCTGTTTATCTGATCATAACTTCATATAATCCTGACACCCAGAGAATGTCCGACTTTATTATGGACATCGAGAGCAGTGTGATAGGAATGGACCCGAAAGCTGATATTATCATTGAAGATCTTGGATGTAAAAGTTTCAGCGAAGAGTCTTTCCTATGGGAACATCAGATGGCCAATGTTCTTGGTAAATTCCGGGATTCACACCTGAAGGCCATCATACTGCTTGGACAAGAAGCCTGGGCTGCATTTCTGCAGCAGGATTCCATTCCTGAAAATGTACCTTTCTTTTCGGCTTTCGCATCGGTAAACGGCATTGAACTTCCTCAAGACTCTGTCGGTTATGACTGGTTCCCGGAATCAATAAACACTACTGTAAAAGCCTCTGCATTAGGACGGGGAGGAGGACACCTCAACCAATACAATGTAATCGAGAATATCCGTCTTATCAAGAAGTTATATCCCAAGACTGACAATATTGTATTTGTATCAGATAATACTTACGGTGGCGTTTCTCTTCAGGCATTGATACGAAAGGAGCTGAAAGGCTACCCGGGAATCAGGCTGACCCTGCTTGACGGAAGAAGTCTCACTATAAATGAGGCGGATGATATTATGAAAAACCTTCCTCCTAATAGCGCCGTACTTTTAGGTACCTGGAGAGCGAAGAAGGATGGTATTGGCCTTACAAACACTTCCCTGATGAAACTTGGAGCAGCAAATCCTAATGTTCCTTTTTTTACTTTATCAAGCACAGGATTCGGCGTTGTGGCAGTAGGCGGATATGTGCCGGTATACGGGACACACGCTGATATTGTTTCTAAGCAGATCTCGGATTACTACAAAGGATACCGGGACTCTGTGAGGTTTATAACAGGCAAGTGTGAATATAAGTTTGACAAGGCAATGCTCGAGAAACTCAGGATCAAAGAGAGTATGTTGCCAAAAGGAAGTATCATTGTACAAAATGAAGATCCTAGAGTCAGACAATACAGAACCTTCGTAATAGTCCTGTCTGTCATATCTTTTGGCATGTTATTGCTTGCTGTCACCCTTCTGGTTTTACACTCCAGGAACAAGAAGCTAAGGTTTAAACTTGTGGAACATGAGGCTGAGCTGATTGAAGCTAAAGAACGGGCAGAGGAGTCGGATAAGCTGAAAAGTGCTTTCCTTGCAAATATGAGTCATGAAATAAGAACGCCTCTCAATGCAATTGTAGGGTTCTCAAATCTACTATGCACAGAAGACCCGGATCCGGAAGAGAAGCTTCGTTACAACAATTTCATCTCTAAAAATTCCGATATTCTTCTTACGTTAATAAGTGACATCCTTGATATTTCCAGACTTGAGACTGATCAGATTAAATTTGTCTATCAGAACGCAGACATACTCTCAATCTGCAATCAAGTGCTAAACACCATCAAGCATCAGCGTAAACCGGAGATAGAATACGTTGTAGATCCTGAATGTAAGAGTTATTACCTTTTTACCGACCACCAGAGATTGACACAGGTTTTGCTCAATCTGACCGCAAATGCAAATAAATTCACAGAGAAGGGTTCAATAACAATAAAATATGTGGTTGACAATCAACACAGAGAGGTTGTCTTTTCGGTAACTGATACAGGATGCGGAATACCAAAAGAAAAACAAGAAACTGTTTTTCAGCGGTTCGGTAAACTCAATGAGTTCACTCAGGGAACAGGTCTTGGTCTTGCTATTTGCTCTCAGATAGTCAAAAGATTCGGCGGAAAAATCTGGATTGATTCAGAATACACCTCCGGAACCCGATTCTGTTTTTCAATTCCTATTGTATCCGTGACATAACCTCACGAACATTCTCTGTCCTGCCTGTTGCATAAAAATGTATGACAGGCACCTTCGCCTTCATCAGTTCCCGGCATTGCTCCGTGCACCACTCTATGCCTATCTCCTTGACTGCATCGTCGTTTTTAGCCTTTACTATCATCCTGACCAAATCATCCGGAAGATCAACCTTAAATCGCAAAGGGATCAGATTAAGTTGTTTTTTTGTTGCTATAGGTTTGATTCCGGGTATAATAGGTACAGTAATCCCCTCTTCCCTGCACTTATCCACAAAATCAAAGTACTTCCTGTTGTCATAGAACATCTGTGTGATTATATAATCAGCGCCATTTCGGACCTTCTCCTTGAGAAAATGTATATCACTCTCAAGGCTCGGTGCCTCCATGTGTTTTTCAGGATAACCCGCCACTCCGATACAGAAATTTGTCGGGGCGGTATCGAGAAGCTCCTTGTCCAGATATATCCCCTTGTTCATGTCTGCAATCTGCGAAACAAGCTCTGTCGCATACCTGTTGCCATTTCTTTCAGGCACAAAGTAGGTCTCGTTCTTGAGAGAATCACCCCTCAATGCCATTACATTATCTATACCCAAAAATCCCAGATCAATCAGGAAATTCTCTGTCTCCTCCTTATTGAAACTTCCGCACAAAACATGAGGTATGGCATCGATCTTATACCTGTTCTGTATAGCTGCACAGATGCCTACAGTACCGGGACGCTTTCTCACAACCCTCTTTTCCAGTCTCCCGTCGGGATACTCTGTATACTCAAACTCCTCCCTGTGATAGGTGACGTCGATAAATGGCAAGTTAAATTCTATAAGAGGATCCAACCCTCTGAATGTTGACTCGATATTCTGACCCTTGAGCGGTGGCAATATCTCAACGGAGCAGAGTGTCCTGCCCTGAGATTTTTCTATATGTTCAACAACTTTCATCTCCTTCCTTCTAAAAATTCTTAATTCCTACTCCAAAATATTTTGCATCCGGATGCGAGAAATAGAAACCGGACACCGTTGCGGCCGGCCACATTGCGTAATTATCCGTAAGTTTCGCCCCTGTATTTTTCTCAACATCAAGAACTCTCCAAATTGTCTTTTTGTCTTTGTGTTCAGGGCACGCAGGATACCCGGGAGCCGGCCGTATTCCGCGATATTTCGCTGCTATTATCTCTTCCATTGTCAGCCTCTCATCAGGCGAGTAACCCCAGAAATCTTTGCGTACCCTCATATGCAGATACTCTGCAAAGGCTTCTGCCAACCTGTCTGCCAGAGCTTTCAACATTATTGAACTATAGTCATCCAGCTGACTCTTGAAATATTCAGCTTGCTGATCTGCACCAAAACCTGCAGAGACACAGAACATCCCCAGATAGTCTCTCTTTCCGCTCTCCTTTGGTGCTATATAGTCGGAGAGTGCGAGGTTCGGTCCGCTCTTAGTCTTGCGTGTCAACTGCCTCAATGTGGGGAAATGAGCTATAACCTCGCTGTGTGGTCCGTACATCTCAATAACATCATTATCCGCTGTATTTGCAGGGAAGATTCCATAAACACCTCTGGCTGTAAGCCATTTTTTCTCCACAATCCTATGCAACATTGCCTTTGCATCGTTCAGAAGTATAGATGCCTGTTTTCCTGCGTGTGGGTCCTTGAGTATATCTGGATAGCTGCCCTTGATGTTCCAAAGGTTGAAAAATGGATTCCAGTCAATGTATTCAATCAACTCTTCCACCGGCTGTTCTATAACATTGACGGATGCCACAGTCGGCACAGGAGGGTTGTAGGAGCCCCAGTCAAGCGATAGTCTGTTGGCCCGTGCCTGATCGATGGTAAGCATCCTGCTTTCACGTCCGCTATTGAGAAACTCGTCACGTATTTTTTCATACTCCTCCTTTATCCCACGGGAATATTCATCCTTTGAATCTCTCTGTAAAATCGAACCCGCAACAGTAACTGCCCTCGAGGCATCATTCACATGAACAGCAGTTCCACTATATGCCGGAGCAATCTTAACGGCAGTATGCATTTTTGAAGTTGTTGCACCTCCAACCATTACCGGAATGTCAAGGCCCCTTCTCTGCAATTCCTCTACAACATTTACCATCTCTGTCAAAGACGGAGTTATCAATCCGCTCAGTCCGATTATGTCGGCTCCCTCCTCTATTGCTGTCTGAATGATTTTTTCCGCAGGAACCATCACGCCAAGGTCTACAATCTCGAAATTGTTGCATGAGAGTACGACAGATACTATGTTTTTTCCGATATCATGAATATCGCCCTTGACTGTAGCAAGAATGATTTTACCGGAACTCTTCCGGGAAAGCTCGTCCTTCCCGCCTCTTTCCATAATATAAGGAAGAAGACAGGCAACAGCTCTTTTCATAACTCTGGCCGACTTTACAACCTGAGGAAGAAACATCTTGCCGCTTCCGAAGAGATCTCCGACAACATCCATTCCTGTCATGAGATAATTCTCTATGACCTCTACCGGGTTGTCGACCAGATTTCGTGCCTCCTCCATATCAGCCTCCACAAACTCATCCACACCCTTAACAAGAGAATGGGTAATCCTCTCCTGCAGAGAACCGGATCTCCATTCTGGATTGGATTTGTCTTCAATCCTCCTGCTCCCTCCTATATTTCCGGCATAGGCAAGAAGCCTCTCCGTAGCATCATCCCTTCTGTCAAGAAGCACATCCTCCACATGCTCCAGAAGTTCTTTTTCTATATCATCGTATATGCCGAGCATCTCCGGATTAACGATACCCATAGTCATTCCGTTATGGATTGCATGGTAAAGGAAGGCTGTATGCATTGCCTCCCTTACGGTGTCATTACCGCGGAAGGAGAAGGAGACATTGCTCACACCTCCGCTGATACCGGAAAATGGAAGGTTCTTTCTGATCCATGCGGCTGCCTTGAAGAAATTCACGGCATTTTTGCGGTGCTCCTCAAGACCGGTCGCCACAGGGAAAATATTAGAGTCAAATATGATATCCTCAGGAGGAAAACCAACCCTATTCACAAGTATCTCATAGGATCTGTGGCATATCTCGATTCTCCGTTCAAATGTGTCCGCCTGACCCTTCTCGTCAAAAGCCATGACAATCACCGCCGCCCCGTATTTCCTTATCAATCCGGCATTATGAATAAATGCATCCTCACCCTCCTTTAGAGAGATTGAGTTCACTATACCTTTGCCCTGAAGAACCCTTAGCCCCGCCTCTATAATCTCCCATTTTGAACTGTCTATCATGACGGGCACTTTTGCAATATCGGGCTCAGATGCTATCATATTGAGGAATTCGGTCATTGCATTCACACCGTCAAGCAGACCGTCATCCATATTGACATCAATGATCTGCGCACCACCCTCAACCTGAGCTCTGGCAATCTCCACTGCCTCACCATATTTACCCTCCTTCACAAGTCTGAGGAATTTTCTGGAGCCTGCTACATTTGTCCTTTCTCCGACATTTACAAAATTTGTCTCTTTTGTAACAACAAGGGACTCAAGTCCCGAAAGTTTCAAATGCCTCTCTTTTTCTGTGTTTTGCGCTGATTTTCTTGGTTTATACTTACTTGCCAGCTCTGCAATGGCTTTTATATGTTCCGGAGTCGTGCCGCAGCAACCTCCTACGATATTTATCAATCCCTCCTCAAGATACGATTGTAATATATCTCTCATCATCTGCGGCGACTGGTCATATTCACCGAAAGGATTCGGCAGCCCTGCATTAGGATGTGCGGAAATATTGAAATCCGTTGCTAATGATAACCTTCTTATATATGTCCTGAGTTGATCTGCTCCTAAAGCACAATTCAATCCGATACTAAAAAGCGGGAAATGGCTTACTGAAATCAAAAATGCCTCAACAGTCTGTCCGGAGAGAGTCCTTCCTGAGTTGTCTGTTATTGTTCCAGACAGCATGACCGGAATATCCGATCCCCTCTCCTCTTTTATCTGCTCTATGGCAAACAGGGCTGCCTTTGCATTCAATGTATCAAATACTGTTTCAACCAAAAGAAGATCCACCCCTCCGTCTATGAGAGCCTCTGCCTGTTGCTTGTATGCTGCTCTCAATGTCTCGAAGTCCACGGCCCGGAATCCGGGGTTGTTTACATCAGGGGATATGCTTGCCGTTTTATTGGTAGGCCCCATAGAACCTGCAACGAACCTCGGTTTTGAGGGGTCTCTCCTTGTGTATTCATCCGCTGTCTTTCTTGCAAGGGAGGCCGACTCGAAGTTAAGTCTGTATACCAGACTCTCCAGATTATAATCAGCCATTGCAATCGTGGTCGAAGAGAATGTATTTGTCTCTATTATGTCCGCTCCTGCTTCAAGATAGCTTCTGTGAATCTCCTCTATAGCTTTAGGCTGAGTCAGAGAGAGCAGGTCAAGATTGCCCTTCAGCTCCCCGGAATGGTCCTTAAAAAGTTCACCTCTGAACTCCTTCTCCCCAAACCCGTATTTTTGGAGCATTGTCCCCATTGCTCCGTCAAGTATGAGAATTCTCTCTTTTATTATGTGTCGTATATCTTTCATAAATACAAAAAAAAACCTCTGCATTTAGCAGAGGATGGACATTTCGGATGTTTTATCAGCTTATATACCAATACCCTCTGCAGCGTTAATCTGCATCATATGCATGGACATAAGCATAGTATTGTGGGTTAATGTCATTTAGGGTTATCTGATATATTTGTGCAAAAATGGAAACTCTTTTTTAATTTTACAAAAAAATATCATGGAGACACCAACTTCGTTTAAAGTCAACCACCTTATTCTTGAACCGGGGGTATATCTCAGAGATGCAGATGAAAAGAGAGGCGTATACACTTACGACATCCGTCTTGTCAAGCCCACTCTTGCATACAGGGAGGCAATAACACCTCAGATGTCGCACACAATGGAGCATTGGCTTGCACATTACCTTAGAACAATGTCAGCCATTCAGAGCGAGATTGTCTATGTAGGACCTATGGGTTGCCTGACAGGCTTTTATATACTCACATATACTAAGTATACTGAAAATGAAATGCGGGATATTATGTTGCTTGCTCTTGAATCTATGCTTTCAATTGACGAGGTGCCTGGTGCCAAAGCCGAAGAGTGCGGTAACTATACACTTTTTGATCTGGAAAGCACAAAAAGACGGATACCTGAATTTATAACGCTCCTTAAGAAACAGTAAAATAAAATGTCATTTCTCAGGGTACTTCTTTGTATAATTTTCCCGCCGCTGGCAGTAGTTGACTACGGTTGCGGCTCTGTGCTGATTGTCTTTCTTCTGACACTTGCAGGCTGGGTTCCCGGAGTCATTGCCGCATTGATAATTGTTAACCGAAGCAGGGGATTTTAAACTTTCTTGTATAAAGTTTGTTTTGTAATTTAGAAAAAAGATTTTTTGACTGATGATATATAAAACTGCAAATAACACCCTTTGTTGCTGCTGTATAAATTTATGCGGAAAGGGAGCATTATGCCGTTTTTATTAATTCAATACTGAAAAGATATCGTTGTGAGCCCTTTCTGATTGAGAGGGCTTTTTTTATTTTATCACTTTACAAAAATGACATCTAATCATCTTCTTAACCTCATAGGTGAACAAAACAAGGGAACGGCAGCAGCTTTCCCGGGAAAAATTTCTGTTATAAACTTTCTCGAACAGCTCACGGATTTACTTTTTCCGGTAGGAACCGAAGGATCTGAAATTGACAAAAACCTTTCTCTGAATGATCTGAAAAAGGGCCTTAATGAACTCATCAATCCTTTAATGCCTCAGAGAGACTTTACAACAGTAAGAATTACAGGTAAGTATTTTGAATCGTTGCCGGAAATATATAGTCAGCTGCTTTTAGACGCAGAGGCAATTCTTGAGTTTGATCCTGCAGCAAGCTCGCTTGAGGAGATTGTTCTTGCATATCCGGGATTCCATGCCATTACAACATATCGTCTGGCTCATCCTCTCTATATTGCCGGAATACCCTTGCTCCCCAGACTTATGTGTGAGTATGCCCACAGAAACACGGGAATCGACATACATCCCGGTGCAAAAATTGGAAAATCCTTCTTTATTGATCACGGGACAGGAGTTGTTATTGGAGAAACCGCAGTAATCGGCAATAATGTAAAAATCTACCAGGGTGTTACTCTCGGTGCGTTAAATGTCAGAAAAGAGGAGGCGATGAAGAAAAGACACCCTACAATTGAGGATAATGTAATTATCTACTCCGGAAGCACAATACTTGGCGGAGATACGGTCATTGGGCATGACAGTGTTGTGGGCGGCAATGTATGGCTGACCAGGAGCGTTCCGCCTCAATCGATTGTTTATAATAAAAGTGAAATACGTGTAAAAAGTGCTGCTGAAAAAGAATCGACAGCAATAAATTTTGTCATATAAATAAATTATTAAATATCAAACAATTATGAAAGCAGATAATATTTTACAAACCATAGGGAATACCCCGCATTTAAGGTTAAAACAACTTTTTCCGGAACACGAAGTGTGGATAAAACTTGAAAAAAACAATCCCGGAGGAAGCATTAAAGACAGAATTGCAGCATCTATGATTGAAGATGCAGAAGAGAAAGGCTTGCTTAAAGCAGGCAGTACAATCATCGAGCCCACCTCCGGCAATACCGGAATAGGCCTGGCCATAGCAGCTGCCGTGAAACGATATCGTCTTATTCTGGTTATGCCTGAATCCATGTCTTTGGAGAGAAGGAAAATAATGGCAGCTTACGGAGCAGAATTTGTCCTTACACCAAAAGAACTCGGGATGAAAGGCTCTATTCAAAAAGCGGAAGAGTTGCTCAAAGAGATCCCGGATTCATGGATGCCTATGCAGTTTGAGAACAGGGCAAATCCGGATATACACAGAAGGGCTACAGCCGTGGAGATAATAAATGATTTCCCGGAAGGGTTTGATTATATGATTACAGGAGTTGGGTCAGGCGGGCACATAACCGGAATAGGTGAGGTCCTGAAACTTAAATTTAAAAATATTAAAATTTTTGCCGTAGAGCCGTACGATTCGCCGGTAATAGCAGGTGGCAGCCCAGGGCCTCATAAGATTCAGGGTATTGGTGCCGGTTTTATTCCAAAGAATCTAAACCTGAATATCCTTTCCGGCTCAATACAGGTCAAGGCCGGGGAGGCTTTTCGTTTTGCCGGGTTAGCAGCAAAAGAGGAGGGATTATTTGTCGGGATATCAACAGGAGCCTCACTTGCAGCGATAGCTCAAATGCTTCCGGCAATACCAAAGGGTTCAAAAATCCTGACTTTTGCCTATGATACAGGCGAACGCTATCTTTCAGTTGACACTTCAATCATTACCGGATAGTGGTCAGAGGGAAATCTGACCACACTCTTCCTGAACATCATCTCTTTAGGAAAGTTCGGTTGATTACGCGCTTCTTCACTGATGATTGTCCTATATGAATCTGTAAGTATTCCATATCGCAGGACCTTGAAACCCGGACCGACGAATATGTGGTCGATTCTGCTGTCTGAAATCATATCAGAATCAAAATTATTCATAGTTCCGGTCCAGGCAAGTCTGAGCGGTGTGATTTCGTATGAATCCTTAAGATTCAAGGAATTTTTAAAGAACTCATATACCTCAGACCTCTGGTCTACATTAAAGTCTCCTGAAATCATGACATTGTCCGAAGATTTTGTAATCTCCCGCATCTTGCTTACAATTAGTCTTGCCCCTTCAATCCTGGCAACAACTCCGACATGATCCATATGAGTATTGAACATCCAGAAAACAAAGCCACTCTCTTTATCTTTAAATTTGCCCCAGGTGCATATTCTTATACAGGCAGCATCCCATCCGAGAGCAGGTTTTGAGGGGTCAGGTGCAAGCCAGAAAGTGCCGTTGTCCAGTAATCTGAATCTCTCATTTTTGTACACAATCGGAGAGTATTCTCCTCTCTCCTTACCGTCATCTCGTGCGACTCCTATAGCGGAATAGCCGGGTAACAGGCTGAGAACACCCTTGAGTTGGTGTGATTTCGCCTCCTGAAGCCCAAATATCTCAAAGTCATGGAGTTTTATAACATCACATATTTTTGGACATCTCTGTTCCCATCCGTCTCCCTTTTTAGCATCCGCTTCCACGTCTACCCGGATATTGTATGTGGCAATCCTTAGTTTCTGTGAGAATAGTTGTTGTGAAACCAATAGCAGAATCACAAATGACATCATTAGCCGGCTAAATTCTTTCATAATCGTTGTCTGTCCCTATTTTTTGCCTTTACAATATTTTTCCAGGAACTCATCTTGTTCCCATAACAGATGAAGGATATTCTCCCTTGCGACATAGCTGTGGCTCTCTTTAGGAAGCAACACCAACCTTACCGGAGCCCCAAGTCCGGCCAGTGCCTGATAGTATCTCTCCGACTGAACAGTGAAGGTTCCCATATTGTCGTCAGAATCTCCGTGTACAAGGAGTAAAGGCGTTTTCATCTTATCCGCATACATGAAAGGAGACATCTTGTTGTAAACATCAGGTGCATCCCAGAAGTTTCTTTGTTCACTCTGGAATCCGAACGGAGTGAGTGTCCTGTTATATGCCCCGCTTCTTGCTATACCACAGGCAAACAGGTTTGAGTGTGTAAGAAGGTTCGCCGTCATGAATGCCCCGTATGAATGTCCGCCAACTGCAACTCTTTTTCGGTCTATATAACCCAGGGAGTCAACAGCATCTATTGCAGCTTCTGCATTTGCAACAAGCTGTTCGATAAAGGTATCGTTAGGCTCCTTCTCGCCTTCACCTATAATAGGGAACGAAGCATCGTCCAGAACGGCATAGCCTCTTGTCACCCAATAGACGAATGAACCGTAATAAGGAAATGTGAATTCATTAGGATTGAGTTTGTTCTGACCGGCCGAACCGGCATCCTTGAACTCTTCAGGATATGCCCAAATGAGAAGAGGGAGCTTCTCTCCGGTGCTTTTATCATAACCAGCAGGCAGGTATAGAGTGCCGGAAAGCTGTACTCCGTCTTTTCTCTTGTACTCTATAACCTCTTTATGGACATTTGCTATGGAGGCAAAAGGGTTTTTGAAGAAGGTAAGCTGCTTAAGAGCTTTTGGATCCTTTTTATTCAGGTCTCTTAAATAGTAGTTCGGATACTCATTTTTTGACTGTATGTTAACCAAGATAACACCCTTTTTAAAGTCCACAAACGAGCGTAGTTTTTCCATCCTGTCTGTATATGGCGACTGGTACAATCTCTTTGTTTTCTGAGTTTTAAGGTCATATTTATCCACAAACGGAAACTGTCCCTCTTTGGTAAATCCATCTCCAATAAGGAAAAGATTATCATTTTCTATTGCAAGGGTATATTTGCCGAATTGATTCTTACGAGACTGGAAACTACCCGGATCCGAGTAGACATCCTGTCTGTTCCTGTCAAAAATCTTAACAGGCTGAGCTCCGGGTTTCGAAGGGTTAAAGAGGAATGTCCTGACACTCCTTGTGTCCACCCAGTAGTCCATAAATAGGGCACGATTGTCGTCTCCCCATGAGATTCTTGAAAATCTCTGCCCTGTCTTGAAGAGTGACACCGGCTCTCCGTTAAAAGGAGCATCCCACGAAAACACCTCATCTCTGAATTCAACCTTTATAGCCTGATCACCCCCGTCAAGTGCGACTGCATAGTAGAGAGAAGCAGGTTTGTCAGCTCTCCAGTTCATCAATCTCTTCCCGGGGAATGTTGATGTGGAACCTTTTGGTCTTCCTTCAAAAAGAGGTTTCTCATTGACCACCTTTACCAGATTTGAATTCATATCATATACACAGCTCTTCATCGGAAACATGTCTATTGGCACAATATACGAATATGGTTTATTTACAGTGGTCACCAAAATATAATTACCGTCAGGTGAAAGTTCGCTGCCTACATATATTCCTTTTCCCAGAAAAGGTCTCTTCTCCCCGTCAAGATTAACCATCACCAATTCGGAGGTAGCAAGGGCTTCAAAATTTGCAATATCAAGTTCGTTTTTCAATAAATCGGGATATGTTCTTGCCTGTGATTGCGATCCCTTTCCAACAGAGACACTCGGACCTTTCGGCAGATCCCTCTTCTGATCAAGCAAGGCCGGCTTGTCTTTCGGCAAAGACCATATTAACAATGATTTACCGTCTTTCATCCAGATAAATGAAAAATCAACAAATCCGTTAAGGCCTGTTGCAACCCTCTTAGCCTGTGCTTGCGCTATATCCACAACCCAAAGCTCCACATCGTCATTAGTGGTATTGGTGAAAGCCACCATTGTTTCATCCGGAGAGTATGTCTTGCCGGATATCCTCGGGTTCTCAGGCAAGCCTTTAACTTGAACCGGCTCACACCCACCTTGGTCACAAGTCACTTTCTTAACCATAAGGTTATTATCATAACTGACACCTGTAGCCATGTTATTCCTCGGATTTATTCTCAATCCCGCAAGCTTTAACTCCTCCTGATTAAGATCAGCCAGAGTCTGATATGCTCCCTTGTATGAAAGCAGCATATACTCACATCTTGAATCAATGCTGACCTGAGGTGCAGGCTTATAATCTGCAAGTTCCATAATGTCCTTAGGTGGTGTTCGGAACTGGATGTTTTCCTGCGATATCAAAGTGCCATGCTGGACCAGTAGTGTGGCTGTTGCTAGTAAATACAGCCTGAATCTAACAGATAGTAACTTCATGATTCTTATTTTTATCGTAATTTAGCAATTGTTTTTTATACAATGTTTATATTTGAGACTTAAAACTACAGAAATATGAAAAAGTATCTGATTCTGATTCTATCATTATACTTTATTGCTTTCTGCAATTACAGCCTTGCCCAAACAGTACCGGGATGGAAGCTGGTCTGGCATGACGAGTTCAACGGCAAAAAAGTTGACAAATCCAAATGGAATATCCTTACCAGAGAAACCAGCAAACATGGTGAATTACAATTTTATATACCCGACGAAGTATATATCGCCGATGGTTGCCTCAGAATCCGCAGCAGTGTAAGGGATTATGGCAACAAACACTACACAAGCGGAAGACTGGATACAAAGGATAAACTGGCCCTGACATACGGAAGATTCGAAATAAGAGGCAAACTTCCTGTCGGACAGGGTATATGGCCTGCATATTGGTTATACCCGCAAAACAGGGACTGGATTATGGAGCAGGCAATGGCTGAAGCTGTAGCAAATGGCAAGGAGAGCTCAATTCCTGAATTGCGTCCATGGTACACAGAGATTGACATTATGGAATTCCTTGGTCACGAGCCTGACATAATCTATGCAACCTATCATTATTATTCTTTCCAGGGGGTAAAAAAGGCCTCATCAGGCAAGTTCACCGGGGAAAAATCATTTGGTGACGATTTCCACACATATGTAGTAGAATGGGAAGCTGATGCAATACGTTGGTATATAGACGGAAGGCTAATACATACAGCGACCGAGGGAGTGCCTCACACCGATCATTTTCTTATTCTAAACACAGCCATTGGCGGCAGTTGGCCGGGTAATCCCGATTCCACAACCGTTTTTCCTCAGTTTCATGACATTGATTACGTAAGAGTATATCAAAGAAAATAAACTCATATTTTTTGTTTTGCTATGAAAAGGTGGATTATATATATACTTCCGCTTATTATCGCACCCATACTCCATGTCTCGTCAGATCTGTATGGGATGCCTCCTCAGGATAGTACAGAGCAGCATGAACTTATAGTATATGTCATCCCTTCTTTGCAACACATTGATTGGCAAAGCCCTTCCACTCTCTTCAAAACTACGGTCAAAAGCTGGATCAAGTCACAGTTCGTCAGACACTCCTACTACATAGGCCATCTCTTTATCGAGCTTCGTACTTCTCTGACAGACAAGCCTCTTTTGATCTCCGTCACCTCTACCGGGGGCGTGGAGAAAAAAAGTCTTCTCCTGAATGATAAAATCGGAGTAGCTATTATTGGTGCCGCTTTGCCCGGAAGAATCGAGACATCAGAGGAGCTTACAGCAACTATCGACTTTAATCTGAAAAAAGCGAGAAGGATAGCATTTATCAAATATTCCATCAACAGAGACGCTGCACTCAGAATTCTCAAATATATTGAGGGTTTCACAGCAAAAGACAGTACATCTTATGCTGCATGTGATGCATATGGTGGGGCTTTCTGGCCGAGATATGAGGGAGAGGGGGCGGGATGTTCCGCTTTCGGCATGGTCGCACTTGAGGTAGCCGGTTTAAAATATGACTATGAGGATTGGCTTAACCGGGTTAACATCCCTGCAAATCTTGTCGGAGGTGAATACAACAACAATATTAAGGTAAAAAACAGCACCATAAAGAGGCAAAAGGCATGGGATGATGGGCTCGGCGTTAAGAATACCGATTTCTTCCCCTTTTTCATATATGACCCTTCACTTATTTACAATTGGATCATTGAACAGAGAGAAAAATATGTTGCTGACAGCACTTTCTCCGAAAATCTGTTCTCCCCGGCCGTCATAAAAAAAGACCGGGGTGATATTCCCGGTCTCTATATGGATGCCCGTAATGTCCCGGCTCCTGTCTCAGAGCCGATTTTCATTAAGAGAGATGTATACTCGGTCTTTATAGACCGCTTTAATCAATCTCGTCATCGTAAGTGAAGTGGATACTGTAAGAGTTCCCTTCAACATTCATAACAAGATCTGTTATATATCCTTCGGCATCAAACTGGAAACCGGAGAACCTTCCTTCCTCGGCTGCAAAATTTGTAGGAAGGGTTCCTGCGATACCTATCAGTGATAATATCGGTCTGTAATTGTTATACGGGTTGTACATAAGATCCAGGTATATAAGACCTACCGTCTTGTAAGTAAGATTTATATGATGGTCTTCCATGTCTTCCTGATACAACTCACTACCGTTTAAATCATATTGTACAATCTTCGAAAGTGTGTTGTTATTGTATGAATACTCAACCAAAGGGTTGGATGTACTGTAATTTACCTCTTGCATGAGGAAATTAGATGTATTGTATTCAAATTGTCTTATTGTGGTAAAACCCTCTTTAAGTGCGACTGCTTTACCAAGATTATCGTAATATATCTCACGTATCTCTCCGACATTTTCTCCTGCCAGAGCCGTTATTCTTACATATGACTGGAGATATTCTATCGAATATGAATCTCTTATTACACCATTCTGCTTAATTAAAAATGCCGAGATCAGACCATACTGTGAATATGCTGCCTGTAGCTCAAGGTTGTTATATTGACTGGTTATCTTTACAACAGCCCTTCCGTATTCGTATCCGCCGTCACCTTCGTCAAACATACCGCAGGATGAGATCAATGCTGTTACAAAGAGGCTAACTATGAAAACTTTTGTTAATGTGAAAATCTTTTTCATGTTATTAAACTTGTTATGTTACTTTGCAGCCTCTTCGACAAGGTTGCGGAAAATTCCTATAAATGTATCTATCCCATTTGAGGTAAATATCTCAGGATGGAACTGCACGCCATAGACGCGTGTGCTTCCAATCTTCTCGATTGCCTCAACGACACCATCTTTTGAACGGGCTGTCACTTTGAATCCCGGAGCAAGATCTTTTACTGCCTGATGATGGAAAGTATTGACAGATACCGAGTCGAGTCCGATAACCTTATGAAGGAGAGACTCTTTATCTATGTACACAGAGTGTGTGCCATATTGTCCAGGCGCTTTCTGACGGTGATTCACCGAGTAAGCTTTGTACTGAGAGGGCAGGTCCTGATATAGAGTTCCCCCGAATGCAACATTTAACAGTTGCTCTCCCCTGCAGATGCCAAGTAGCGGGAGGCCCTTCGCTACAGCAAGTCTGATCAGGGCTATATCAAAAGCGTCTCTTTTAGGGGCAACCTCTCCGAGTTGCGGAATTGGCTGCTCTCCGTACCACTTCAGAGGATCTATATCTTCGCCGCCAGTCATTATAACTGCGTCTATCCTTTCAAGGATGGCAGAAAGAAGCTCTTTGTCATCTGTTACAGGAATCACAACAGGAACACCTCCTGCCCTGATGACTGCATTTACATAGGTCAAAGGTGCAGAGGTACTGGAGCCGTCACCCATGGTTGACGAGATACCTATCACCGGTTTTCCTGCCTTGGTTTTCTGCGCCCCGGCTGTGGCCGGATTCAGAAATACCAGCATTAATGCTGAAAGAAGAATAATTACTATTCTCTTGACTACTTTATCTTTTTCCATATTCCAAAATTTTCATCATAACCAAAATCTATATCCATCCCGCAAACCTTTACCTTACCTCTCCTGCTCTCCTTGAGGACGAATTTTAAATCAAACCCGTGTCCGTCGCTTCTAAAGGAGAACTTGTCACCCGGAAGACGTTTTATCTTATGTTTCCACCCTTCAGTGCCAATTGTTATATAAAGATCATCTCCCTCCATTGTAACAACAGCCTTCCCGAAAGGTTCTCCCTTGTCATATACACCAGCCAGCTCCTCGCTCTTTAACTTATCACTCTTCACTTTTAACTCTTCACTATTCACTTTTAACTCTTCACTATTCACTTCCCCACTCTTCACTTTTAACTCTTCACTCTTTAACTTTTCACTCTTCACTCTCTCCGAATCCCTCTCCTCTTTCATGAAAGAGGCAAGATATGATGCACTGTAGTCTTTTTCGGGAAATCCTTTATAATAATCAATAACCCTGCGCATGAGAGCGTAACGCGGACTTGAAGGCACCTCCGAATTTGCCAGCATGACAATAGATAAATTCTGCTCCGGGACAAATGCACATATAGCTGTAAAGCCCCATGTTGTTCCTGTATGGAAATAGAGACGGTATCTGCTGTTTTGCTCAACGAACCAACAGTGGCCGTATAGGGTTGTCCTCGATGAATCCTGTGATGTTATGGTTTGCCCTTTATGCAGATACTGCATCTGCTTTCTCGAGATGATCTGTTTGTCACCTACCCTGCCCAAATCAAGATGGAATTGCGCATACTTTGCCATATCAACAGCTGTTGAGTTAATTCCGCCGGCCGGTCCGATAACTGTAAGCCAATGAAGAGCCTGCTCATCACCGTAAAGAGGATTGACAACAAGAGAGTCGGTCCAGGTCGAGTCTGTCAGCATCCTGCCTTTCGAGTAGTAAAATTCGTGCGGTACGGCAACATTTTTCGAGGCATTGAATCCCTCTTTGTTAATAGACGTTGATGTCATGCCAAGCGGAATCAGGATTCTCTCCCTGATATTATCCTCCCAGCTCTTTCCTGTCAGCTTCTCTATTATCTTCGAAGCTATGATGAATGTGATATTGTTGTATTCGTAACCTCCTCTGAAACCATATGCGGGTTTAAAAAACGGAAGCATCTTATAAACATCCTCTCTTCCGTAACCGAGATTGGGTATATAAGTCCCAGCCTGTCCCCCTATACCGGTGTGATGAGTCATGATGTCTCTAACCTGAAGGTTCTCCTCAACCCATTTGTCATACATTCTGAAATCAGGTAAAATATTCTTGACGGTATCTTCCCACTTAATCTTTCCCTCATCAACAAGCTGAGCCATAACTGTCGCCGTGAATGATTTTGAAATAGAACCTATCTGAAATACAGTATTCTCATCAACCAGATTTTTTCCGTCATTGAACATATTGTTCGTTAGTTCTTTGACGCCGAATCCTTTGGCATACACAACCTTACCCCCCTTGGATATCGAAACGGAGAGTCCGGGAATTTTCCAGTCCTTCTGGATTTTTTTGATATACTCCTCTGCCTTTAGTGCGATAGCGGCATCATCCTGATTGTCCTGACCATAGAGAATCCCCTGAAAAGAGGTTGTAAAAACTATGGCAATAGTGATAATTAGTGTGTTGAATTGTAGCTTTTTCATATTACAAATATAATAGAATTTGATTACCTTTTTCATTATATTTGTCATTAAAGTATTATCTGAAAACGGCTATGGCAAAGGTTAAGAAGGCATGGTTCTGTACATCCTGCGGAAACGAGAGCGTAAAATGGATGGGTAAATGCCCTGCGTGCGGAGAGTGGAACACACTTCAGGAGGAGATTATAAGCAAAGAGGGTGTGGGGAGCGGTTCCAGAACATCTTTCTCGCCATTTTCCGGAACGGTTAAGGCCGAACCCCTCTCTTCCATCTCATTTACAGACGAAAGCAGGATATCTCTAGGGAACGGCGAGCTTGACAGAATACTTGGAGGAGGTCTTGTAACCGGATCGCTTGTTTTGATCGGAGGAGAGCCGGGAATAGGAAAGTCTACACTTTCGCTGCAGATACCTCTTCATTGCCGGAATCTTCAAACTCTCTACATCTCCGGTGAGGAGAGCCCCAGACAGATAAAACTGAGGGCCCAGAGACTGGGGGGAGAGGGTGAGAACTGTCTGGTTATGAGCGAAACTCTCATGGAAAACATTGTAAACAAGGCCAACGAGATACGCCCCGGGCTGATGATTGTGGATTCAATTCAGACAATGTATTCCCAGACAATAGAGAGCTCGCCCGGATCTGTGTCTCAAGTGAGAGAGTGCGCAGCGATTCTCCTGAGGTTTTGTAAAGAGACAAACACACCTGTTATATTGATCGGGCACATAACCAAAGATGGCACAATCGCAGGGCCGAAGATACTGGAACACATCGTAGACGTGGTCCTTCAGTTCGAGGGAGACACCAGACACTCATACAGGATTCTGCGAAGCATAAAGAACCGATTCGGCTCTACTGCCGAATTGGCAATTTTTGAAATGGTAAATACCGGCCTGCGCGAAGTGACAAATCCGTCAGAGATGCTGATTCCGATGCATCAGGAAAATCTTTCCGGGATTGCAGTTGCTGCAATGCTTGACGGCACGAGGCCGTTCCTTATCGAGACTCAGTCACTTGTAAGCACAGCTGCATACGGCACACCTCAAAGGTCAGCCACCGGGTTCGATGTAAGAAGGATGAACATGTTACTGGCAGTTTTGGAGAAAAGGGCAGGATTTCATCTCTCTGCAAAGGATGTGTTCCTGAATATGGCTGGTGGTCTGAGAGTTTCTGACCCGGCATGTGACCTTGCCGTTGTATGTGCAATATTGTCTTCAAACTTTGATATCAGCATCTCTCAAAAGATCTGTTTTGCCGGAGAGGTTGGGTTAAGCGGAGAGATAAGACCTGTAAGCCAGGTTGAAAGGCGTATTGCCGAAGCGGAGAAACTTGGCTTCGAGGCTATTTACATCTCCTCTTATAACAAGCCCTCTCTGGAAAAGAGGAGCAACTCATCAAAATCTTCAATTAAAGTTTGTCAGATAAAGGATATTCCGGAACTTGTAAGATCTGTTTTTCGTTAAATTTCCCGATTATATAAAAAACAGAGCAACACCTCCTACAGAGAGAACTGCACCGAAGATCTCTATCGGAGTTACCTTTTTCTTATAAATTAAAATATATGGCAAAAGGATTATTATCGGTGTTGTTGCCATTATTGTGGATGCGATGGCTGCATCTGTATATTGCACAGCCATAAGGGAGAGAGAGACTCCGATGAATGGTCCGAAAACAGATCCGGTGAAGGCTGCCTTCATACCCTTTGTGTCCTTGAAACCTTTAACCAGATTCTTAAACCGGCCGGACAATACTATGATTACGGTGAATCCTATAAGGCCTGTTATAATTCTGATCTGTGTCGCTGCAAAAGGTATATATGAGGCAACAGATGTTCCCTGTGCCGAAATTTCGTAATAGTGCATACCCTGTTTACTGAGGACGATTCCCAACCCTTGTCCGATTGCCGCCCCAATACCCAACAGCAGACCCTTAAGAGGAAGGTTTAACTTAATCCGTCCGTTTGTCCCGTTGGTTTTACCATCATTCATTCCGGACGGGGTACTCTCTCTTTTCAAAACCGATATAGCAATTCCCGTTAATGTCACACACATTCCTAAAAATGCCATGAACGAAAGTTTTTCACCCATTATCATCCAGGCGAAGAGCGCGGCAAAAGGAGGGGCAAGGGTCATCAGTAGCTGTGAGAACCTTGCAGTGATGAGAGTATATGAATGAAAAAGGCAGAGATCACCAAAAACAAATCCCACCAAGCCAGAGAGTACCATCCAGATCCATGCATCAGCATCCGCGCCTTGTGGCATTGGTGAACCTGTAACAATCCATAACATGCCTCCCAGGAGCAGGAAAGCAAATATAAGCCTGACAAGGTTAAGTATCAGAGAGCCTATTCTATTGCCTGCGTATTCAAAAAAGAGAGCTGAAAGTGTCCAAGAGAAGGCTACACCTATCGAGATAACTTCACCTATGTATTGCATCTGTTTGTTAAAATTTTTCTGACCGCCAAAGGTAGGTTTTTTTCGAATTTTTAAGCCTCTCTGTCGATAATTATTGCCATTTGGTCGATTGTGCACATTATGAACTGTTTATGGCTGTAAATTTGCAAAAACAAGTAAAAAATCAAAGCAACAATATGAACAGGAAAGGAAAAACAATCATTATTATCCTAACATTACTCCTCACAGTTTTATGCATTGATAAATCGATGGCACAGGAGGGAAGGAAATGGACTTTGAGGGAGTGTATTGATTATGCTATTACCAATAATGTTGAGGTTAAACAATCTAAAATTTCGGTCAACAGCAGCCGTGAAGAACTGATGCTTGCAAAAGCTTCAAAATTACCATCGCTTGGCTTTTCATCTTCTCAGAATTTTTCTGCTCAGAAAAACGAAAACTCAAACGGAGACTTTATATCAAAGGGAAGCTACTCCGGAAGTTACGCATTAAACACCAGCATTACTCTATACAATGGGGGGAAACTTTCACAGAACCAGAAACAGCAAAGCATTGCATTAAAGATAGATGAACTGTCTCTCGACGAAAAGCAAAACAGCATCGAGATGTCTGTAACCCAAGCCTATCTGGAAATTCTGTATGCCAATGAAAACCTTAAGACATTGAAGAAAAGTGTCGAGTTGTCAGAAATACAGACAAAGCGCACTAAAGCTTTATATGAAGCCGGAGCAAAATCTTCAGTCGATTATGCCCAGATGGAGGCCCAGTTAAGCACAGACAGGTATCAGCTGACTGTGGGGGAAAACAACCTGGCACAATCAATTCTTGCATTGAAGCAGTTACTTGAAATAGATGTAAATGAAGAGTTCTCGCCATATTTTCCTAACCCTGAAGAGTTATCTCTCCCGGATGAGTTACCTGAGTTAAAATCTGTATATGAGGCGGCACTTGAGGGAAGACCGGAGATTAAAAGCAGCGTGTTACAAATCGAGTCGGCTAAGGTTGGTGAAAAGATTGCACGTGCAGATTACTTGCCGTCTCTCACTGCAAACGCCTCAATTGGTACAGGCAATATCTCCGGGACAAACTATTCACTTTACAACCAGTTTGAAAACAAATTAAACGAGAATGTTGGCGTATCTCTGTCTATACCGATTTTCAGTAAAAGATCCACAAAAACAGCTGTCAACAAGGCTCAATACCAGATTGAGATGGCTGAACTGAGCAGTGTTAATGTAAGGAAAAACTTATTAAGTACTATTGAATCTCTGTATCAGGATGCCCGGTCTGCTAAGAGTCGCTACGAAGCAGCCGTGGATAATTTAAAATATACAGAGCTTAGTTACACTCAGGTTCAGGAGCAGTACAACGAGGGGATAAAGAATACCGTGGAACTTCTCTCTGAGAGGCAGGCATATCTGTCTGCCATGCAAGAGAAGAGTCAATCCAAATATCAGGCTTTGCTCTCTCTGAAATTATTGCAATTTTATCAGAATCAGCCGATAGATTTATAGAAAAGAAATAAAATAATAGAAAAGGATATGAAAAAAAAGTTGATAATAATTACAAGTGCACTGTTGACAGTTGTAATATTAGTGTTCCTCTTATTCAGGCCGGAAGAGAAGGTTACTGTCGGCTATGAATCCTCTGCCGTTTATAAGGGAAAAATTGAAAATTCAGTTACTGCCACAGGTACGGTAGAACCGATTATTCAGGTAGAGGTCGGCACACAGGTGTCCGGAATAATCGACCATATATATGTTGATTTCAATTCAAAGGTGAAGAAGGGGACTGTGCTGGCTGTGCTTGACAGGACCAACCTCGAATCAGAGTTAAAATCCAGTGAGGCAACTCTTAAATCCGCAGAGACGGAATATGAATATCAGAAGAAGAATTATGAGAGGTCTAAATCTCTGTATGATAAAAAACTTATAAGTGATACTGAATACGAATCTTCCAAATACTCATATGACAAGGCAAACAGTGCCTTTATAAAGGCTACTTCCGATATAAAAAAGGTAAGGCAAAACTTATCATATGCAACAATTTACTCCCCAATTGACGGTGTCGTACTTGACAGAGCTGTAGATGAAGGGCAGACCGTTGCTGCAAGCTTCAGCACTCCGACACTGTTCACCATTGCTAATGACCTTACCCAGATGCAGGTTATAGCAGATGTTGATGAGGCTGATATAGGCGAGGTTATGGAGGGGCAGAGAGTCTCCTTCACAGTCGATGCTTTTCCTGAAGATACTTTCAGCGGAAAAGTCACTCAGGTTCGTCTTCAGCCGACTACAACATCTAATGTAGTTACATACGAGGTGGTTGTCAATGCCCCGAATCCTGACTACAAGCTCAAGCCGGGACTTACTGCCAATATCACAATAACGACAGAAGAGAAGGATAATATATTACTTGTTCCTTCAAAAGCACTGAGATTTACCCCAGAGTCAGGTGTCACAAAGAGTGAGGCAGTAAAGCAGGCAACGGAACCAGTACCGGGAAAACCGGAATCCGCCCCGGAGAAGCCGAATGGAGCAGAGCAGACTCAAACCGCAACTAAAACGATCTGGGTTAAGAAGCCTGATGGAAATATTTGTCCGGTGAAGGTTAGAACAGGTGTATCTGACGGGATATACACTGAAGTGTCAGGAGAGATAAAAGAGGGTGATCTTGTGGTTACAGGTATGACTGCCGCACCTGATAAGATGGTTGCAAAAGCTAATGGCAGTGATACAGGAAAGAGTCCGTTTATGCCGTCCAGACCGGGAGAAAAGAGAAAATAATTGATATGAATACAATCATCAAAGCCGACAACCTTTCAAGAGACTTCATAGTTGGGGATGAAACAGTACATGCTCTCAGAGGAGTCAATTTCACAATTAAAGAGGGGGAATTCGTGACAATTATGGGGACCAGCGGGTCAGGAAAATCCACTTTGCTTAATCTGTTGGGTTGTCTTGACACCCCCACTGCCGGAGATTATTACCTTGATGGTGTCTCGGTAAGGAGTATGGATAAAAATGAGAGGGCTACATTAAGAAACCGAAAAATCGGATTCGTTTTCCAGTCCTATAATCTGCTTCCTAAAACAACAGCAATCGAGAATGTAGAGTTGCCCCTTTTCTACAATCCTAAGGTTTCACAGAAAGAGAGGGAGAGAAGGGCTATTGAAGCGCTGAAAGCTGTAGGGCTCGAGGACAGGATGAATCACAAATCCAACCAGATGTCAGGCGGGCAGATGCAAAGGGTTGCAATTGCAAGAGCACTTGTCAACGACCCTGTTCTCATACTTGCCGATGAGGCAACCGGAAATCTGGACTCAAAGACCTCTATGGAGATATTAGCCCTGTTTCAATCACTCCACAAACAGGGAAGAACAATTGTATTCGTGACGCATAATCCCGAATTGTCCGAATACAGCAGCAGAACAATCACACTAAAGGACGGCCTGATAATAGAGGATGTCGGGAATAAAAATTACAGACAATGAATTACAGAAACTTAATCAAGATATCATTCAGGGCCCTTATGAACAACAAGCTCAGGGGATTTCTGACTATGTTGGGAATTATAATCGGAGTGGCCTCTGTTATTGCGATGCTTGCAATCGGACAAGGTTCCAAGTCAAGTATAAGGAGCCAGATATCCGAGATGGGGTCAAACCTGATTATGATCCAGCCCGGAAACGGGCAGTTCGGCGGTGTAAGGCAAAGTGCCGGCAGTATGCAGACTCTTAAAATGGAAGATTACAAAAGAGTAGCCAATGAGGCACAATATATTGCACACAGCACTCCCGTCGTAAGTAGCAGCGGACAGGTAATCTATGGAGCAAACAATGCCCCTACTTCAGTCACGGGAGCCAATACCGAGTATCTGGATATCAGGACATACAAGGTTGAGAGAGGAGAGATGTTCACAGATGAGGATTTAAAGAGCTCCCGGAAGGTTTGTGTGGTCGGGGCCACAATTGTCAAGAACCTCTTCACCAATGGTGAGGACCCTTTAGGAAAGGTAATAAGGTTTAATAAGACCCCCTTCAAGATAATAGGAATTCTGGAAGCAAAAGGATACAACGCAATGGGAATGGATCAGGACGATATAATCATAGCACCATTCACAACAATTCAGAAAAGAATTTTATCAATAACATATATAAACAGTATTTTTGCATCAGCGGTGAGTGAAGAGCTTTCACAGGCAGCTACAGAAAGTATATCATCGATTATCCGTGAAAACCACAAGCTCAGGGAGGGAGAGGAGGATGATTTTAATGTCAGGTCGCAGGAAGAGCTCACCTCAATGCTTAGCTCCACAACGGACATAATGACCATACTTTTGGCATGCATAGCAGGAATCTCATTACTGGTAGGAGGAATAGGCATTATGAACATTATGTATGTTTCGGTTACTGAACGCACAAGGGAGATAGGGCTCAGAATGTCAATCGGAGCAAAGGGGAGACATATTCTGCTTCAGTTTCTGATAGAGGCTATTATAATAAGTGTGACCGGTGGTGTTATTGGCGTTATTCTGGGAATCGGAAGCGCTGCAATGATTAAATTTGTAATCGGATGGCCAATTCAGGTACAGCTCTTCTCTGTGATACTATCCTTCCTTGTATGTACCGTTACAGGAGTGTTCTTCGGATGGTATCCTGCCAAAAAAGCATCAGGATTGGATCCTATAGAGGCAATACGTTATGAATAAAGAGAAAAGCATACGTGCAAAAAGATGGATGACACCGGCGATACATATTATCGTCTGGTCTCTGATCTTCTACTCACCTGTCATGTTCTCGGGTGCTTTGGGAAAAAGTATGGAGTTAAAGGAATTTCTCCATTTCAGTGCCTTCCCTGTATCACTCTTAATCACTTTTTATGTAAATTATTTTATCTTAATAGATCTGTTCTTGTTTAAAAGGCATCTTACAAGATTTCTGCTCTCCAACATTTTGCTGATAACCTTTGTATCTGTATGTCTGCACTATTGGAACACATACCTCGGCCCTGGTCCCGGTCCTGAACGCTTTTCCCCACCTTTTATATTCATAATGGCGAGGAATTTACTGACCCTTACATTAACGGCAGCACTTAGTGTTGCACTGAAGGTTACCGCAGACTGGTACAGGAGAGAACAGAAACAGAAAGAGCTTGAGAAAGAGATGGCAGCCGCAGAACTTCAAAATCTGAAGAGTCAGCTCAACCCCCATTTTCTTTTCAACACCCTGAATAATATCTACAGCCTGACGGCAACAAACCAGAAACAGGCACAATATGCCATTCACAGCCTGAGCAAGCTCCTGAGGTATATCCTGTATGATAATGACAAACCGGACATTCCGCTGACTAATGAGATATCGTTCATAAAGAGTTATGTGGAACTTATGTCCCTCAGGTTGCACGAAAGGGTACACCTATCTGTAACGATGCCGGAGGCTGATGAGTGCAATGGTTTTTCGGTAGCGCCTCTTATATTTATAACACTTATTGAAAATGCTTTCAAACACGGGGTGAGTCCAACTGAGGAGTCTGAGATTAATATTTCTATAAAAATTGAAGAAACAGGGAAGCTTCTTTGCTTAATAGAAAACAGCAATTTTCCGAAAAGCGATGAGGACCGGAGTGGTTCCGGTATTGGCCTTGACAATCTCAGAAAAAGACTCACATTGATATACCCGGACCGTCATATGCTCAAAGAAGAAAATGACGGAAAGCATCATACTTCTCTGTTGGTTATAAATTTATAGCTATATTTGAGGCATGACAATACGTTGCCTCATTGTTGATGACGAGCCTCTGGCTTTAGATCTTATTGAAAGTTATGTAAGGCAGACACCTTTTCTGGAACTTGCAGGAAGGTGCTCTAACGCTATGGAAGCCCTTGAAGCTCTCGAAAAAGGTAAAATTGAGCTCATATTCCTTGACATACAGATGCCCCGGCTCAATGGCATTGAACTCTCCGGCCTTATTAAGGATGATACAAGGGTAATTTTCACAACGGCTTTCGAACAATATGCCCTCGACGGATTTAAAGCAGACGCACTTGACTATCTTCTCAAGCCGATAAGTTATCCCGAATTTCTTAAAGCCGCCACAAAAGCCCGGAAGTGGTTTTCGATGTGTCGTGCAAACAAATCGGAAAAGACAAGCCAAAACAGCATCTTTGTCAAGAGTGACTACAGGATAGTCCGGATTGATATACCGGATATCACATATATCGAAGGAGTAAAGGATTATATACGGATTCACACCTCCAAGGGAGAGCCTGTAATGACTCTGATGAGCATAAAATCAATGGAGGAGCGCCTTAGTCCCGTCATTTTTATAAGAATACACCGCTCTTTTATAATTAATATAAACAAGATAGAGAGCATAGAAAAGAGCACGGTAAAAATAGGCAGGGCATCTATACCTATATCCGACTCCTATAAAGATAGTGTAATGAATATAATAAGTTCAAGAATTCTGACTAAATAACCTACAAGTATATAATAAACTTCATGAAGAGACTAAAACTGCTACTCGTACTATTGGTTCTGGCGGCTTGCCAGAAAGATGAGGATACACTTACCCTATCGACCAGTAACATTGACATTTCTGATGACGCATATGTATCTCAGATAACAGTAACATCAAACAAAACCTGGAGCATAAGCGGAGGAGAGGGCTGGGTGACGTACTCCCCAAGTTCCGGTATAGGAACAGCAACGGTCACAGTTACTGTCGCAAAGAACACTTTGGACAACTCCCGCTCAACCAATCTCACAGTAACAGCAGGATCACTTACACAGAAGATTGCTGTTTCCCAGAAGCAGAAAGATGCCCTGATTCTCAGCAAGAGTCTTGAAGCATTTCCTAACTCCGGCGGCAGCTCGAAAATTGAACTGAGGAGCAATATTGCATATGATGTGACAATTCCTGCATCAGCTTCCTGGCTTACCCTGACTCAGACCAAAGCCATGTCTACATATGAATATTCACTACAGGTTAGTCAGAACACCACATTGTCAAGCCGCAGTGCAAAAATAATTTTTAAAAACAAGGTATCCAGCCTTAGTGACACTCTGGAGGTTTTTCAGGACGGGCCCGAGCAAATCTCACTTACAACCAGGAATTTTTATGTTGCCAAGAGTGGTGCGACAATAAATTTCGATCTCACTTACAACATTGAATACGAGATGACTATGGGTGCCGGAGTTGACTGGATTTCCACAGCAGCAACAAAGGCTACCTATACGAAGAATTACTCGTTTGTAGTATCTCAGAACAACACAGGAAATGACAGATATGCAAGCATAATCTTCACACAGAAAAGCGCTCCCCAGGGCAAAAAAGCTCTTGCCGATACTGTGATAATCAAGCAATCATCTTTTGAAGGAACTTATATATTTCTTGACGGAACAAAAACTCTCTCTTCACAACTGCCTGCCGGCGGATTGACCTCAATACAGAACCTCAAGATTGAAGGTAAGATGAAAAGTGCAGATTTCGGTACTATAAAGAATAGCATTGTCAATCTAAAGAATATCGACCTCAGGAGTGCGATATTTGAAGGAGACTCTCTTCCGGCTGAGGCCTTTATGATGACAACTCCGGTCTCACTACTTGAGAGTGCCCTGCTGCCCTCAAATGTTCAGAAAATAGGTAAGCATGCATTCAACGGATGTGCGTTCCTTAAATCAATCACTATCCCGGCCTCGGTAACCTCTATCGGCATACTCGCGTTTAACGCATGTATCTCATTGGAGACAATTAATTGCAATATTACCAGACCATTTGAAATAACTAATGTATTCAGTGGTATTCACCCTTCAGCCACACTGATTGTTCCGGTAGGAAGCCTGAACTATTATCAGACTACAAAAGGATGGGGTTATAATTTCTTCAGGAATATCTGCGAAATAGGTACAAATCCTCAGGATTACCTCCGTCTTTCAAAATATGTACAGAATTCCACCGGTCTGGGAGGAAAATTCTCAATAGAGGTAAATGCGACAGCAGGTTGGAGCGTTGAGAAAAAACCGGATTGGATAACAATCAATTCAAACAGCGGTTCCGGCGGAATATCAAATATAGAAGTGACTTTTGCCCCATATAACGGACAGACAATCAGAGAGGACCAGCTTGTTTTAAAGCTGAATAACAGCAATGTAAGGGGCACGCTAAGGGTGCGGGAGTCAGGAATACAGTATGAAGAGGGGGATTATGTTACAATCCAGCGAGCATCTGTCGGAGCCGGTGTAAATATTGTCATCATGGGTGACGGATTCGATTTTGACGATGTATCTTCCGGAAAATACGAGACAAAGATCCGTGAAGCTTTTTCTCACTTCTTCAATGTTGAACCATATAAAACCTACCAGCAATACTTTAATGTATATATGGTCTATGCCTACTCACCCGAAAGTGGTATCAGCGATATTGAGAATAGTGTAAACACCACATTCGGGACAAAATACACCAAGGCAAAGCCATCAACCAGCATGACTACCTCAAATAATCTTGCATTCACATACGCGGCATATGCCCCGATTTCAGATATCAGGAAAACGCTTGTGATAATGGTTGCCAACAGCACACGTTACGGCGGTACCTGTACAATGTACTCTGACGGAAAGGCTGTAGCTATGTGCCCTGTATCGAACTTAAGCTATCCGTACGACTTCAGGGGTGTTGTACAACATGAGGCAGGCGGACATGGTTTCGGTAAGCTTGCCGATGAATACACAAACTATTCAGAGACAATACCTGCTGATAATATTACAACTCTGCAACAATGGCAAGGTTTCGGCCAGTATATGAATGTCGATGTGACCAACAATCTGACAGCCATCTTATGGAAACATTTCATAGGGGTTCAAAAGTACACAGGAATAGGGGCATACGAGGGTGGCTATTATTACACAAAGGGGGTTTGGAGACCGGAGAGTACCAGTGTAATGATAAACAACATAAAGTATTATAATGGTCCGAGCCGTGAACAGATTGTAAAGAGGATAAAGACATATGCCGGGATGGCTTACACTTTTGAGGATTTTATGGCCAATGACGTGATTGACACAAGTCCTGCCACAAAAGCCGCCGGTATGTATATAGATCCAAGGATGATCCTTGCACCTCCTATATTAATCCCATAAATTGTATTCAGATGAACAAACTTTCTCAAATAGGAATGACTGCAGGTGCGTTGATAATGATGGCATCTGCAGGATCCTGCACAAAAAATCTGACTTTCAATGATAATGAATTAAAGATCATTGGGACAGATTCAACTGCCGGTATAATGCCGTTATTGACTGTGGATGACCCGGCTGACACAGCTCTGTTAAATTCCGTATCATCAGATCTCTCTGCTGAAGATATGAAAAGCAGTTATTACAATATTCTTAAATTAAGGATGTTGGCAACAGTCAGAGACACTACGAACGAGGGTGTGGGGATAGCCGCCCCACAAGTTGGTATCACTAAAAGATTAGTGGCAGTACAAAGACTGGATAAAGCCGGAGAACCTTTTGAATTCTACCCTAACATCCGCCTGTTGAATCTCTCCGAGGAGAAAGCATGGGGCTGGGAGGGGTGCCTCTCTGTTCCGGGTATGCGCGACACTGTACTTCGCTCAAAAAGTGTCGTAATCTCTTACATTGACGAAAAGAGTATGGTTGAGAAAAGAGATACTGTGGAGGGATTCACAGCTGTTATATTCCAGCATGAGATTGACCATCTTGAAGGGATTCTTTACACCGAGAGAAAGAGGCTTTAACCATTCTCTCCCTTCCGTTAAGATCTCTCCTTAGCTCTGTATCCGAATAGCCTAAGGACTCAAGAATCTCAAGCACATCTTTACCCAAGGCTTCATTGATCTCAAAAAAGAGCATCCCTGAAGCCTTTAGTGTTTTCAGGCCTATTAAAGCAATAGCCCTATAGAACTTCAACGGCTCCTCTTCAGGCACAAAAAGGGCTATAGAAGGCTCATATTCCAGCACATTTCTGTGCATCTTCTCTTTTTCTGAATCTCTTACATATGGAGGATTGCTTACCAGAACATCGAGAGAGCCTTCCGGAATAAAATCTGCAAGAGGCTTCTCACCAAGCAAGTCATATCTGAATATACTGTATTCTGAATCCTGCTTTAGTATTTTATTACAGTTAAGTCGTGAAATCTCGAGCGCCTTTTCAGAGATGTCACACATATAAAGTCTAGTACCCGCCAATGAAGATGCGAGTGATATACCTATACATCCGGAACCACACGCTGCATCAAGGATAGAGCAGCCCGGTCCGCATTTTTCACTTTTCTCTTTTAACTCACATAAAATCCATCTCACAAGCTCCTCAGTCTCTGACCTGGGGATAAGAACACCCTCTTCAACATGGAACATGTTTCCGGCAAACTCGGAAAAACCCAGAATATATTGCAGGGGGCGGGCCATGGCAAGCTCCTTTGCCGAGCGTTGTAAAACGGATATTTTCTCCGGAGCAATTGTGCCAAACGGCTCTATAATATGCTCATAATGACTTATCCCGCAGAAGTGCTGCAGAAGCCTCACAGCCATGGCCCGCCTCTCCTCCGGTCCGTATAGTCCGGCAAGCTTTGAGTCGGTTTCGTCTATAAATTCCGTATAGGTCATACTTTTCTAGAATAGTGAAATAGCCCACAAATTTCCTCCGAAGTCCGAGACAAAAATAGTCTCACCCTCTACCACAATATTGCCCAGAATCGGAGATCCCAGCTCAATCCTCTTTCTGAATATCCCGTTGGCAACGTTAACACCATAAAGAAATCCGTCATTTGCGCCGAAATAGAGCCTCTCTCCGGCAAGTGCACAGCCACTCTCAACTGTCATCTGGAAATCCTTTGTATACGGGGCTGTGTATATCAGTGCAGGGTTAGTCTTTATATTCCACAACTCTTTGTATGAGTTTCCCCTGTCAAAGGCAACAACTCCCCTGTCCGCAGTCCCGACTATATAATACTTTTCAGTTATAAGAGGCCTTGACCTGGTGTTGACTGTATAGTTTATCTTCTGTCTGAGAAGCTCCTTCCCCGAAAGAGGTTCTACCTGAGTTATATATTCCGGAGATGTGTAGAAAAAATATCCGTCGAAAGCTACAGGCGAGTTGTCTGCAATTCTTGTAACATCATCTTTTTTCTCCCAAAGAAGCTTTCCTGACAAGGCATCATTTGCAAAGCGGCCGGTCCAGTAAGCACCTGTAAGCAGAACCTCTGAAACGGGATCAACAACCGGAGCTGCCACTGTAGAGACACCCCCTTTCCAATCCTTATTTACCCACACAACCTCTCCGTCAGATATTCTGATAGCTGTGAGCGAAGCTCCCTGACCTGCATATACAAGATCGCCGTGAGCTACCACACCCTGATTTAAGACCGGATGAATTGTCTTCTCCCTGATATCCCTGATCCAGATTACCTTCCCGGATTTAGGATCTATACAATAGACCCTCCCGATAACATCACAGGCAATTACATAGCCCTGGCTATAAGCCATATCACCCCTCACAGAGTTTTGAGTCTTAATGCTCCACTGCAACTCTCCTGTGTTTTTGTCTATCCCGTGAATGGCACACCTTTCTGCCTTCTCATCGTCAGTTGTAGCAACCACCACAACCTCTCCTGCAATTAGCGGAGATGTCATGAACTGAGGTGCCCCGAGATTCACATTCCACTTTATCTCCTCTCTGAGAGTAATAGGTTTAAAAACGACCGAGCCATCGGAAAACTTAACCCTCAGCTTCATTATATCACCCTCTTTGATTTTTGATAATACCTTGGCAGGGAGATCAGCACCCCAGCACCACTCACTCAACTGCGCAATTTTAAATGACTCTTTGCCTGCCAGAACATCTGCACTGACTACCTCAGAGCCTGTATCATACAATGAAGCAACGACTTTAATACCTCCCTGGATTTTGGATGCTGTTCCTGTCACATGCTTATCCAGTGCGGAATATTTTAGCGTAGAACTCAGATTACCCTTATCATCAAATGAGATGACCCTGAAAGATGACGGCGAGTGATCTATACCACCTTTGTTCGGAGACATAGAGGTATATGTTGAGATGCCGTCACTCCCTTTATAAAAGAGGTTTGTGTGATAGTGTGCATAGAGATAGCCCTTGATGTTGTACTTCTTGAAGTCTTCCGGGAGGCTGTAGAGATGGTGATTGGCAATGACCACCGGAGTGCCCTCGGGCTGTGCCTCAATATCCTTTCTCACCCAGTTCCATACATCATCGGCGGTATAGGATGGCGATTTATCCCCGTATGTAACAGGGGTGACCACAAAGTGTACATTATTCACATTGAAAGAGTAGAATACCGGACCGAAATTCTTCTCATAAAATTCCTCTCCATACGCCCCGGCTATAAGGTCGTGATTACCCATGGTGTAGACAACCCTCACTCCCATTTTATTATCAGTAATCTCCGCTGCATGGAACCTCATACCCTTTTCATAGCATATATCTCCGTTTAGCATAAGGAAGGCTACCTTATGGTTTGAAATATAATCCTTCATTCCGTCAATATAGTTTCTGTAAACACTCTCCTCGGTGTCACCGACATGAATAAAATCAGATGGTTGTTTCCCTACCTTCTTAAGTTTGAAGTCGAACGAATCAGAGACAGGGCCTGATAATCTTATATAAAACGGACTTACCTGCTCATACCCTGAAGGTGTTGAGATATAAATGAATCTTGCACGGGGCGAGGTTTCAAAAGAGAAAACCCCCTTCTCCCCGCTTTTGTAGAAATTGAAACCGTCTGAGACCACAACACCGGGAACTCCGTTACCCTTTGTGTCGGTGATTGTGCCCCGGATCTTCTGTTGAGCAGTCGCCAAAAATGAACATAATAACATGAGGGAGAGCACTGCTCCTCCTAAGATAAGTTTTAACCTTTTCATAATAATCTATCCTAAAAGATTTGAAAGAAAATTCCTGATAGTCATGCCGGATGCCTTTATCTCCTGGGGGACAAGACTCATTTCAGTCATACCCGGCACGGTGTTGATCTCAAGGAAGAATATCTCCTCCCCCCTGATTATATAATCCATCCTTACAACTCCCCGGCATCCCAGATGACGGTATATTTTGTGACTCTGGGCAACAATTCTCTCAGAGAGAGCGTCCGGTATCTCTGCAGGGCAGACCTCCCTGCAGGCACCAAGATATTTAGCCTCATAGTCAAAAAATTCATTTTTTGAGATAATCTCTGTTACGGGCAGTTTTGAAAGTTTTCCATTAACCTCAAATACTCCGTTTGTCATCTCTCTTCCCTCAATAAACTCCTCAATCAGAACAGAGTTGTCCTCCTTAAAAGCCAGTTCGACAGCATTTTCAAGGTCCTCAATCCTTTTTACCTTAGTAACCCCAAAGCTGCTTCCTCCCTCATTCGGCTTTACAAAGAGCGGAAGACCGAGTTTTGCAACCACCTCTGAGGCATCCCAACTATCCCCCCTTCTCAGGAAGAGCTCCTTCGCAAGAGATACCCCTGTGTCTCTGATAAAACACTTGGTAGCATATTTGTTGAATGTTATGGCAGAGATAATTGAAGGGCAAGTGTTATGAGGCATACCCACCATTTCAAGATAGGCCTGCAACATGCCGTTCTCTCCGGGTGTCCCGTGAATCATGATCAAAGCAATGTCAAAGTTGATTCTGCTCTGTGCTCTTGAATCTCCGGCAGGAAGTACAAACGAGAAGTCAGACTTATCAATCGGAACTGTTTTGCCACCTTCGAGCTGCACATTCCACTCACTCCCCTTTAGCAATATTTCGTAGACCTCGTATTTCTGACGATCTATGTTTGCTGCAATATTCTTTCCGCTCATCACCGAAACCTGAGCTTCGGAAGAGTCGCCCCCATAAATAAGGGCAACGATTTTCTTCTTGTTCATTTGAATAGATATTCTCTTAGTTAAAGAATGGGTCACTCTCTGTAGATCCGGTCAGCATATCATCATCGGCGCCGTTACAGTTCAGCCCTTCAGGATAAATCCCGGGAGCAACAAATGCATCCTTTTTGGAAATTCCTAAAGACGGATCAGCAAGAACCTTCTTCATAAATATACCCCATATAGGCAGGGCCATATTGGATCCTCCTCCCAGAGCCAGACCCTCAAAATGGACCTGTCTGTCCTCGGCTCCAACCCATACGCCGGCAGTGAGCTTAGGAACATATCCTATAAACCATCCGTCAGCCTGATCATTTGTAGTACCGGTCTTTCCTGCTATAGCCCCTTCCGGAATATACTTCCACCTCAGCCTGTTTGCTGTACCCTCATTTATAACACCCTGCATCAGATTTACCATCAGATAGGCTGTCTGCTCACTGATTGCCTCACGCTTCTTCGGAGTGAAGTTGGCCAGTACATTTCCGGCTTTATCCTCAATCCTTAGCACAAATATAGGCTCAATAAACACACCCTTGCTCGGGAATGTATTATATGCCCCGACCATCTCAAAGAGAGTCAGGTCTGCCGGTCCGAGACAAAGCGAAACGACAGGGTCGAGATAGCTTTTGACACCAAGTCTGCGGCACATGTCAACCATGGCTGCCGGACCGAACTGCTTCATCAGATAGGCAGATATGTTGTTGGAACTGTGAGTCAGTCCCCATTTGAGGGATACTGTCCTTCCTATATATTCAGCCTTATCTGTGCTCTCAGGAGTATAGGTGGTGTCTCCCGTACTTGTTTGTACAATAAATGTCTGAGGCACATTCACTACTTTATAGCATGGGGTATAACCCTCCTGCATAGCAAGTGTGTATAAGAATGGCTTGATTGTAGATCCGACCTGTCTTTTTCCCTGACGGGCATTGTCGTATTTGAAATAACGGTAGTTCGGACCGCCTATATATGCCTTAACATATCCTGTCTGAGGCTCCATAGCCATGAATGCCGCTCTCAGAATGGATTTATAATACTTTATGGAATCATCCGGCGTAAGAGTTGTGTCTATATAGCCCTTTCCCTTCCATGTAAAGAGGCTCATCCTCACCGGCTGGCTGAAATTTTGCTTAATCTCCTCTTCAGAGAGTCCTGCATCTTTAAGATTATTATACCTGTCACTCCATCTCCTTGCCTGATTCATGATTGATTCAATCAGGCTTTTCGGGGTTTTGTTGGAGAAAGGCTTATTTGTCTTCCACTTAAGTTCTCTGTTAAATGCCAGTTGAAGATCCTTTCCAAGATGTTCCGCTATAGCCTCTTCTGCATATTGTTGCATCTTTGCATTGACAGTGGTGTATATCTTAAGTCCGTCCTTGTCAAGATTGTATTTTGTACCATCGGCCCTAAGATTCTTATTTAACCAGCCGTAGAGCGGGTCATTTTTCCACAAAAGTGAGTCTGCCTTGTAATCTTCATACTGCTTATAATCTGACCGATGAGGCCTCTCGGCATTCATCGCCCGGCGGAGCATATCCCTGAAGTAGGCGGAAGCTCCTGCGTTATGATCCTGCGGGTTGTAATTAAGATTTATAGGTAATGCTTTAAGAGAATCACATGTCTCTCTGTCTATATAATGGTATTTGCGCATCTGGTTGAGTACATGGTTGCGCCTTTCCAGAGAGAGATCAGGATTTATAACAGGATTGTATCTTGTCGGCTTGTTCACCATTCCCACCAGCAGGGCCCCCTCCTCAATACTGAGTTGTGACGGGTGTTTGCCGAAGAATGTGCCTGCTGCAGCCCTTATACCATAGGAGTTACTTCCGAAGAAGACTGAGTTTAGATACATACTGACAATCTCTTTTTTGGTGTAGTTCCTCTCAAGCTTGACTGCTGTTATCCACTCCTTGAACTTTGATACGGCAAGATTGAACGTAGCTGCACCGGGAACCCAACTGTCAACAGTATCTCTCGGAAAGAGCGTTTTGGCAAGCTGCTGGGATATTGTACTACCACCGCCTCCGGAACGTCTTTGTCCGAGTATTATTGACTTGACTGCCACTCTGGCAAGACTTCTGAAGTCAATTCCGCTGTGGCTGTTGAACCTTGCGTCCTCTGTGGCGATTACTGCATCTATCAATGATGGTGACATCTCATCATAACTGATATATGACCTGTTCTCTATATGGAAAGTAGTCAGAATCTCCCCCTCTTCAGATATCAACTCGGTAGCAAGATTATTTTTGGGGTCCTCGAGCTCTTCAAATGAGGGGATGTCCGCAAAGATGCCTACCATTAGTAATATGAATAATACCAGAGCGAAGGGACTGAAGAGTATTATCCAAAACCATTTCCTCACTTTATCTATTGATTTTTGGTCCATTGCACGTTTCTATTATGGTATAATGAACTACAAAAATAGGAATAAAAATTTGGATAATACCTTACTTTATTTCTTACTTTGCAGCCTTGTAGGGTTAATAAAAGAAGATATGGGAGCGAATTTAGTTATCGTTGAGTCTCCGGCAAAAGCCAAGACAATAGAAAAGTTCCTTGGGAGCGAATACACTGTTAAATCAAGCTTCGGGCACATCCGGGATCTCTCAAAGAAAAATCTGGGAATAGACATTGAAAAAGGATTCGAACCTGATTATCTTATATCAGAAGATAAGAAAAAGGTGGTAGCAGAACTTAAGGCCCTTTCTAAAAAGGCAGAGACTGTCTGGCTGGCATCCGATGAAGACCGTGAGGGAGAGGCCATTGCATGGCATTTGAAGGATGCCCTTGAACTACCTGACAACAAAGTAAAAAGGATTGTATTTCACGAGATTACAAAAGATGCAATATTGCATGCCGTTGAAAATCCGAGAAGTGTAGATATGAATCTGGTTATGGCACAGCAGGCAAGACGTGTTCTTGACAGGCTGGTCGGTTTTGAACTCTCTCCGGTTCTTTGGAAGAAGGTAAAACCAAAATTGTCTGCCGGAAGGGTACAGTCAGTTGCAGTAAGGCTGATAGTTGACAGAGAGCGCGAGATTCAGGCATTTTCAGCTAAATCTCAGTATAAGATAGAGGGTGTATTCAACCCTGAGGGAGCAAAAGCCACGGTCAAGGTTGCCGCAGAGCTGGATGAAAAATTCAATACTGAGGAGCAAGCCAGGGCAATACTGGAAAAGTGTTCAGGAGCCAACTTCAGGATAGTCTCGATTGAAGAGAAAGAGGCTAAACGAACACCTCCGCCTCCATTTACAACATCCACCCTGCAACAGGAGGCATCACGCAAGCTTGGTTTCTCTCTAAACCAGACAATGAGGGCCGCTCAGAATCTGTATGAAGCCGGACTCATAACTTATATGCGTACTGACTCGACAAATCTTTCCAAGATTGCAATAGCTGCTGCAAAGCAGACAATTACAGACATGTTCGGGAAGGAGTACTCCAAGACAAGACAGTATGCCACAAAAAGCAAGGGAGCACAAGAGGCTCACGAGGCAATAAGACCTACATACCTCAGCAATGTTGAGGTTCAGGCAGGTGCTCAGGAAAAAAGGCTCTACTCTCTTATCTGGAAAAGGACAATCGCCTCACAAATGGCTGATGCTGCTATCCTTAAAACAGAGATAGCAATCGGGACCGACAGGATTGATCAGAAGTTTATAGCTACAGCCGATAAAATCAAATTTGACGGATTTCTTAAAGTATATATGGAATCGGACGATGACGAGAGCTCTGAGGAGAACAATCACAAACTCCCTGCGCTAAAATCCGATCAGCAAATGAACCCTCTCACCATCAAGGCTACCGAGAAATTTGCCCAGAAGCCGCCAAGATATACTGAGGCTTCTCTCGTTAAAAAGCTGGAAGAGCTGGGTATCGGACGCCCTTCAACCTATGCACCGACAATCTCCACCATCACAATGCGCGGATATATTCTGAAGGACAGCAGACCGGGACAGGAGAGGAGCTATAAAGAGCTTACTCTCGAAAACGGGAAGATAACCTCAGATGTATTGAAGGAGACATGGGGTGCCGAGAAGAACAAACTCTTCCCGGAAGATATAGGAATAGTCGTAAACGACTTTCTGGTGGAAAATTTCAAGTCTATTGTAGACTTTAACTTTACAGCAAAGGTTGAGGAGGACTTTGACACCGTGGCTGCAGGCAAACTTGTCTGGAACAAGCTGATAGACGATTTTTACAAGCCTTTCCACAAACTGGTTGAAGATACTCTTGTTATCTCAAGACCTGCGAATGCAGAGAAGATGCTTGGACAGGACCCTGCAACCGGCAAGAATGTATATGTAAGAATAGGGCGTTTCGGCCCTCTGGCACAGATAGGAGACAATGATGACCCCGGAAAGAGGTTCATGAGTCTCGGAAAGGGTCAGCTTATTGAGACCATAACATTGAAGGAGGCTCTTAAACTTTTTGAATTACCGAGAGTTGTAGGAACTTACAATGATAAAGAGGTGTCATGCGCAATTGGTCGTTTCGGCCCGTTCATTAAGTACGACGGTGGTTTTATATCACTAGGGAAAGATATGGATCCAAGGACAATCGACCTTGAGAATTGTATCAGGCTGATAGAGGAGCATGTAAAAAAAGAGAAGGAGAAATTCATCAAGGATTTCCCTAATGAGGGCATTCAGGTTCTCAACGGACGTTTTGGAGCCTATATCAAAAAGGGCAAGGAGAACTACAAGATTCCCAAAGGGACGGATCCTCAATCGCTGGAACTGGAAGAGATACTGTCCATCATCGAAAAAAGCGGCACAAAGAAAAGTAAAAGATAACCTGTTATGGGAAAAAACGGATTTCTTGAACAAATCCCTGCTGCAGCAATTAGCGGGGCTTGTGGAACTGACGGCATAGCTGTCATAATAAATGTAACCGGCCACAACAATATCTTTCACGCAATGGAAGAGCTTAATCCCCAGAGCGCTTACAAGATATATTACACTGAACCCGGGATAGACCAGTTAAAGGAGGTCATAGATCAGTGCCATGAGTCCGGTCTGAGAAGCATTGTGCTATTGGGCAACAAAAGGCCTGATATAGAATCTCTTGAACTTGAAGGATCTGTTGCGCTTATCTCTGCCGGCAGCGGCTCTCAGGAGGACAAACTACTTTCGTCAATACTTGGCGACGACAGAATAAAGGGTTTTGCTCACATTGGCTACCAGACCTACAGATACAATCCGGAACTTTTACAAAAAACCAGGGCCAGATCTTTTGAGGAGCTCCGTCTCGGACTCATCAGGGAAGATCTTACTCTTGCAGAACCGCCAATAAGAAACTCCGAATATATCTTCACCGACATAAATTCAATAAGAGTCTGCGATTTTCCTGACAGCGCGACTCAATCTCCAAATGGTCTGTATGCTGAGGAACTTTGCCAGTTAGGAAGATATATGGGGATGAGTCTGTCACTGAAAACTCTTTTTGTTTACGGATTCCCTTCTGATTTGAAACAAGAGTCAACCGGAGGGCAATTGGTGGCTGAATTTCTATGGCATTTTGCAGAAGGATTGGTTTCAAACATCAATGAAAATCCCGCAAATACTGATAATGAGGACTTTTTCCTAAAGAAAATTGTAAGCATGGGACAAGAGGGTCAGGATTTGGTCTTTGTGACAAGCCGTTCTTCTGGGAGATGGTGGATTGAAATCCCAAATATAAAAAAAGGTGATAATCTTTATGTTGCATGTTCATACTCGGACTATACAACAGCTTGCTCCGGCGAGATTCCGTTAAGGTGGCTTTACTTTTATCAAAAAGTTAATAGCGATTAATTATAATTTATTATTATATTTGTTCCATGACATTAAATCTTTAACGTATGCCTAAGTACCAGATAGATCAGATTGACCAGAAAATTTTATCTTTTCTTGTTAAGAATGCAAGAAAACCTTTTCTGGAGATAGCACGCGAGTGCGGTGTTTCCGGAGCAGCAATTCACCAAAGAGTAAAAAAGATGGAGAACCTTGGTATTATTACCGGTTCAAGACTACTAGTAAAACCACAGACACTGGGTTTGAATGTATGTGCCTATGTCGGAGTGAGTCTTTCCCAGGCAAATCAATACCCATCTGTAATTGAAGCATTGAAAAATATACCTGAGGTTGTGGAGTGCCACTTTGTTACAGGTAAGCATGCGTTGATGCTCAAGATATACTGCCAGAATCATGACCACTTAATGGAAATCCTGATTAATACAATTCAGAATATTCCGTCTGTTGAGCAGACAGAGACATTCATATCTCTGGATCAGGCAATTGAAAGACAAGTTTGGGTTAAAGATTTTCCTGCCAAACCATCTTCACTTAAAAAACGCTAAGTATAGCTTTTGCCAGCACCAAGTCCTCTTTTCTGGTAATCTTTATGTTAAGATGACTTCCCTCGGCAAGTGATATTGTATGACCTGAGCTCTCTACAACTGAAGCGTCATCTGTAAAATGCGGTGAATAGGGCTGGTTGTAGGCATTTAGAAGAATATTTGAATCAAATATCTGAGGAGTCTGTATCATTACATACTCCTCTCTTTTTACATGTGTACTGTACCCTTCAGGTGTGAGATGCCTCATAGAGTCTACGGGATTAATTACAGGAATTACGGCACCGCACTCATCAGCCTTTTTGAAAAGAGACTCAATCATTTCAGCAGGGGTAAAAGGTCTTACTCCGTCATGCACTGCAACAAGAGCACCTTCCGGAACAAACTTGAGTGCATTTTTCACAGAGTGGAAACGCGTAATACCTCCGGGAACAATTTTACATTCCGGATTGAGACCTTTTGACACACAAATCTCCTTCCACATATTAATGCAGTCTGAGGGCAAAACGATGATTATCTCAACAGGAAAAGACAATTTGAGAAAAGCCTCAATGGTCCGCAGCAAGATCGGTTTTCCCTCAAGATCGAGAAACTGTTTGGGAATATCACTCCCCATTCTGACCCCGCTACCCCCTGCTACAATGACCGCAAAGCATTTTTTACTCATTTTTTCAATTTTATAACTACAAATTTAATATATTAATTGCCTTTTTTCGTAGTTTTGCAATCATCTTCAGCATATGGACAATAAAAGAATAAAAAGAGCTCTCATCTCAGTATATCATAAAGATGGGATTGGCGAAATTGCAAGGAAACTGAACGAATCCGGAGTTGAAATCCTTTCAACCGGAGGTACTTATGATTTTTTACAGAAATTATCAATTCCGGTAATACCGGTTGAAGATATAACATCATATCCGTCAATTTTGGGAGGAAGGGTAAAAACACTTCATCCCAAAATTTTTGGCGGCATACTGGGGAGGCGTGATGTAGATTCTGACTTAAAGAGTTTTTCAGATTACGGCATACCTGAAATTGACCTCGTGATAGTGGACCTTTACCCTTTTGAAGGCACTGTTGCATCTGGTGCATCTCACGAAGATATCATTGAGAAGATAGATATTGGCGGAATATCCCTTATCAGGGCTGCTGCCAAGAATTACAAGGATGTTGTCATTATACCTTGTAAGGAGCAGTATGCAAAGCTTGCAGCAATCCTCGATGAACGAGGTGCAGAGACATCTCTTGAAGAACGTCTCTTCTTTGCCGCAGAGGCTTTCAATGTAAGCTCCCACTACGACACTGCAATATTCTCATACTTCAACTGTGAGCAGGGAATGGAGGTTTTCAAACAGAGCATCCTCAATTCAAGATCACTCAGATATGGTGAAAACCCTCATCAGTCAGCCCGTTTCTACGGCAATGACAACAAACTGCCCGAGCAGCTGCACGGTAAGGAGATTTCATATAACAATCTCCTTGATATAGAGGCAGCCATCGAGCTCATATCTGACTTTTCCGAGACAACAGTGGCAATCCTCAAACATAACAATGCGTGCGGTTGTGCCTCAAGAGAGAACCTTACAGATGCGTGGAGTGCGGCACTTGCGTGTGATCCGGTTTCTGCATACGGAGGTATAATCATCACCAATCGTCCGATTGATGTTGCAACGGCAAAGGAGATGAACACTCTTTTCTGCGAGGTGATTATCGCTCCCGAGTATGAAGAGGGAGCCCTTGAGATACTAAAAGAGAAGAAAAACAGGATTATCCTGATAAATAAAGATGATAACAGAAGCCACCGGAAATTCCGTTCCCTTCTGGGCGGAGTCCTGGTACAAGACAGGGATATGGCTGTTGAGACAAAGGAGTCCCTCAGCTCCGTAACAAATAATGCCCCTGCAGAGAGCCAGATCGATGATCTTCTTTTTGCTAACAAGCTGGTCAAGCACTCTAAATCAAATGCGATAGTACTGGCAAAAGACAAAACTCTTCTCGCCAGCGGTATAGGCCAGACATCAAGGGTGGATGCTCTCAGGCAGGCTATCGAAAAGGCTCACAGTTTCGGATTTTCAACTGAGGGTGGAGTTATGGCTTCCGATGCATTTTTCCCATTTGCAGACTGCGTGGAGATAGCAGATAAGGCAGGCATTAAATCCGTGATTCATCCGGGCGGCTCTATACGTGACAATGACAGTATTGTATACTGCAACGAACACGGCTTGTCAATGGTGACAACCGGAACCAGACATTTTAAACACTGATAATAAGTACATTGAAATATGGCATTCTCTTTTTTAACACAAGATCTGGCGATTGACCTGGGGACAGCAAATACTGTCATTCTGGTCAACGATAAGATTGTCGTTGACGAACCTTCTATTGTAGCAATAGACCAGAATACTGGCAAACCTATTGCTTTCGGACAAAAAGCAAGGATGATGCATGGTAAGACCCATGCCAACATCAAAACCATCAGGCCACTTAAAGACGGCGTTATAGCCGACTTCAACGCATGTGAAATGATGATCAGAGGTTTCGTTAAGATGATTAACTACAAACACTCACTCTTCACACCCAGCCTCAGGATGGTGGTGAGCATACCTTCCGGCAGCACAGAGGTTGAGATCCGTGCGGTTAGGGACTCTTCGGAACATGCAGGAGGACGTGACGTGTATCTCATATATGAACCAATGGCGGCAGCTGTCGGTATCGGACTGGATGTTGAGGCTCCTACCGGAAACATGGTCGTTGATATAGGAGGCGGCACAACTGAAATAGCTGTCATTTCCCTTGGAGGTATTGTTATAAACCATAGTATCCGCGTTGCAGGTGATGGTTTTACAAATGAGATCCAGCAATATATGCGCCAGCAGCACAGTATTAAGATTGGAGAACTGACCGCTGAGGATATCAAGATTAAAGTCGGTGCCGCACTTTCTGAACTGGATGAATACCCGGAACCATATGTTGTAAGAGGGCCAAACCTCATGACAGCACACCCTGTTGAGGTCAATGTTACAAGTCAGGAGATAGCACACTGCCTTGACAAGTCTCTTGCCAAGATTGAAGCCGCCGTAATCTCTGTCCTTGAGCAGACACCCCCGGAACTTTATGCAGATATAGTTCAGAGAGGCATCTATCTTACAGGAGGCGGTGCTTTGCTCAGAGGCCTTGACAAGAGGCTTTACGAGAAGATCAACATTGAGTTCCATGTATCGGAAGACCCGCTTCATGCAGTAGCAAGAGGGACAAGTGTTGCTCTTAAGAACACTGACAGATTCCCATTCCTAATGAGATAATAATAAATGCCTGGAAAAACCTCTGTAAAACCTATACTAATCTCAATTCTCACCTTCATAATACTTGAAGGTGCAGCATTGTGGATGATGTCCGGAAGTTCCTATTTTCAGAGAGCCAGACTTAACGAGGCATACATACAGGTTGAGAAGAAACTTCTCAACTCGAACTCGAACATTCGTTACTACCTTACGCTGAGCAGGGCAAATGCCGTATTAGCCGAAGAGAACTCCCAACTCAGGAATACTCTGTCCAGATATCAGGCTCTGCTTGACACTCTCCGCAGGAAGGACAGCATTTCGATCCCTGTTCCAGATAGTTCACTGTTCTCATATATTCCGGCAAGAGTCATTGGCAACAGCACCAACAAAAGTCACAACTATATCATAATCAACAAGGGCCGCAAGGCCGGAGTCAAAGAGGATATGGGTGTCATCTCTGCCAATGGCGTAGTCGGGGTGGTCAATGCTGTGAGCGACAACTATGCTCACATCATCTCTCTGCTGAATATTAAACAGAGTGTCAGTGCAAGGATTTCCCAATCAGGAGCTTTCGGTCCTCTGATCTGGAATGGTGTCAGCACCACTCACGCAGTTCTCACCGAGATTCCGCAACACATCAAGTTCCGGATGGGTGACAGTGTAGTTACAAGTGGATTCTCAGCCATATTTCCCCCTGACATACCTCTTGGCAAAATCGTGGGCTCAAAGATTGTCCTTGGAACTCATCACGAGATAAGGGTAAAACTTTTCCAGGATTTTAAGACGCTCAAATTTGTAAATGTAGTGGTGAATAATAACCGTAGCGAGATTGACAGTCTAATTCTGACAGGTAATGAAGAATAATATAAGCAGCGACATAATACTTTTTATCAGCTTTCTTATAGCTCAGATACTGTTGACCAACTTTATCGACTTCGGTCCGCTTGTATTTATATCTGTCTACCCGCTTTACATACTCACAAGGCCCAGACATATCAACAATGTCGTTTCCATCGTCACAGCCTTTATTTTAGGGTTTCTTACCGATTACTTCACAGGCTCTATACTGGGCATTAATACAGCAGCTGCGACATTGCTTGCTTTTGCCCAACCATTCCTGGTTAGGATTGTAATAAGGAGGGACTCCAATGAGGGGCCGTTACGCCCCGGAATTGCAGATCTCGGGTTTCGCCGATTCTTTATATTTCTGATATCCGGATTGGTTTTACACCATATTGCAATAATATGGTTAGAGAACTTCTCGCTATTTATTGATTTTTATTCATTTCTCCGAATATTTATAAGTTTAGTGCTTAACTTTTTGTTATTGACAATGATAGAATTCGGAATCTTCTATAAGAACTTGCGTTAGAGGAGGTTTATATGGGATTGGAACTTAAAAAAAGCAATATTCTCACAGCATCAGTAGTTCTAATCGCGATACTACTGACAATCAGACTGTTTGACCTCCAGATCGTGGACAAGGAATATAAGATTACTGCCAGTAACAATGCATTCCGTTATGAAGTAAGATATCCGGCCAGGGGACTGGTTCTTGACCGTAATGGGAAAATCCTTGTCGGTAATGAAACTGCCTATGACATTATGGTAACTCCATATGAGGCAGTGAATTTTGACACATTGGATCTATGTGAAATTTTCGATTTGGATTTAGAAGATGTTCAGAATACATTTAAGGAGTATCGTATAAACAGAAGGAAAATCGGATTTCAGACCATGCCATTTGTAAAACGTGTCTCCAACAGGCAGTACGCCGTTTTTCTCGAACAGGCATATAAGTTCCCCGGATTCAGTGCTGTATCAAGAACTTTGAGGACATATCCGTACAACGCCGGAGCAAACCTTTTGGGATACATTACCGAGGTTGACACGACATATATAAGGAAACACCCTGAGTACAAAAGGGGGGACTACGTCGGCAGGACAGGCATAGAACAATCATACGAGGGAGTTCTCAGAGGCAAAAAAGGATACAACATATTCCTCCGGGATGTTCATAACAAAGTCAAATCGAGTTTTGCCAACGGAGAATATGATATTGATGCCGTCCCAGGAAAGAGCATAACCTCATCGATTGATGCTGAACTGCAGAGTTACGGGGAGAGTCTTATGACAAACAAGGTGGGAAGTCTTGTGGCTATTGAGCCATCAACTGGAGAGATACTCACTTTGGTATCGAGTCCCGGTATAAATGTGGATAAACTGGCTTCAATAAGCAAATATTACAAAGAGATTGTCAACGATCCGCTCAAGCCTATGTTCAACAGGGCGGTCATGGCTGCCTATCCTCCAGGTTCCGTATTTAAGCTTGTCAACGGGCTAATTGCCCTCCAGGACGAGGTAGTCGATACAGTTGTCAGATACCCATGCCATATGGGGTATCATGTCGGTCGAGGTGTGGGTTGCCATTCCCATCCGTCACCTTTGGATCTCACGCATGCTATCATGATGTCATGCAACGCCTATTTTTGCTATGCTTTCAGGGATATAATCGATAATCCTGCATATCCCAATGTCACAGCCGCATTCTCTCACTGGAAAGAGTTGGTGGAGAGTTTCGGCTTCGGACACAAACTGGGTTCAGATCTGCCAAATGAGTTAGGAGGAGTCCTTCCTTCTGTTAAGGGATATGACCGGATTCACGGCAAGGGCAGATGGAAATCGCTCTCAATAATCTCTCTTGCAATCGGGCAGGGTGAGATCGGCACAACTCCCCTGCATCTTGCAAATCTTGCCGCAACAGTTGCAAACAGAGGCTATTACTACACACCTCATATCATAAAAAGTGTTGAAGACACCGTTGTTCATGCCGATTATTCAAAAAGGCACTATACAAAGGTGGATCCGTCAAATTTTCAAAAGGTTATTTACGGAATGTACCTGGCTGTGAACGCCCCTCCGGGTTCCGGCGGCACTGCCACCAGAGTTGCAGTCAAAGGTTTGGATATTTGCGGAAAAACCGGTACTGCTCAAAACCCTCACGGAAAGGATCACTCTGTGTTTATCTGCTTTGCTCCGAGAGACAATCCAAAAATAGCTGTTGCCGCATATATAGAAAATGCCGGATTTGGTGCCACCTGGGCGGCACCGATTGCATCGCTCCTTGTTGAGATGTATATTAACAGGAAGGTTGACAGAAAAGATCTTGAGGCTTACATAATAAGTGGCAACACAATGACCAATGTCCCGATAAAATGAGAAGAGAGAGTATATATAGGAAGCTTGACTGGCAGCTTATTCTGATCTATCTGGTTCTTGTACTGATAGGTTGGATAAATGTATTCTCTTCCGTGTATGATCCGGAACTCTCAAAGGGTATATTAAGCTTCAGTGAAAGATCCGGAATGCAGTTTGTGTGGATACTCACATCCTTCGGGTTGGCAGCACTTATCATATATGTTATAAATCCGAAGTTTTACAGTGTTACGGCCTGGTTCATATATGCCCTGGCAATTCTGGCACTGCTCGGGGTGCTTGTTGTCGGTGTGGATGTCAACGGATCAAGATCTTGGGTTGCAATAGGGCCGTTGAGACTTCAACCTGCCGAGTTCTCAAAAATAGCCACGGCATTGGCCTTATCTTCGCTTTTAGGAAAGTATAATTTTCACCTTAAATCTGTCACAGCTGCCGCCAGGGTGGCTATGACTATTATTTTCCCAATGCTTTTGATTGTATTGGAAAAGGAGACCGGTTCCGCACTTGTATATTTTGCCTTTACATTTATGTTATACCGTGAAGGCCTTTCCGGGTGGTTTCTTATCCTTGGGATTCTGGCAATTATACTGTTTATCGTAACACTTTCTTTTTCTCCTTTTCAAGCCATAATATTCCTTTTTTCGGTGGCAGTGATTGCCAGAGGTCTCTTTACAAAGAGGATAATTCCGCACATAATATTCCTTGTCCTGTTTTTTCCTTTAATGATACTATTCCCGAAAATAGGAACAATCGGGTATGTGGCTTCACATATTCATTTTGCAGATCACCATTGGCTTATGGTTTTGATCTCCATCCCTGTCATCTGGCTTATAATCAAGGCAATCAAGACAAGAGTGTCGGATAATTGGAAGATATTGGCAGCATTCCTGCTTTCAATAACACTAATCTACTCTGTTGACATACTCTTTGAAAAAGTGCTTCAGGATCACCAGAGAGCAAGGATTGAAAGCCTTCTTGGAATAACAGAGGACCTTCAGGGTTCAGGCTACAATGTGCACCAATCTAAAATAGCAATCGGTTCCGGTGGTTTAATAGGAAAAGGATTTCTACGCGGGACTCAGACAAAGTTCAACTTCGTCCCTGAACAGAGTACTGACTTTATATTCTGCACTGTCGGGGAAGAGTGGGGATTTTTGGGGTCGCTATTTGTCGTTATCCTCTATACATTAATGATAACGCGTATTATTAAACTTGCCGAAAAACAGAAGGACAATTTCAACAGGATTTACGGTTATTGCGTAGCCTCAATAATCTTTGTCCACTTCTTCATCAATATAGGAATGACTATGGGGCTTGTACCTGTAATAGGAATCCCCCTGCCCTTTCTGAGCTACGGGGGATCATCACTATGGAGCTTTACGATTTTACTCTTTATTTTTATAAGACTTGATCTGGAGCGCTGGCGTTAGATCTCAGGAAAAGCATTAACACGCCTTTTGCGAGTTTCTCACCCTCCTTTACATAGATCTTTTCAACAGTTCCGTCAAATGGAGCCCTTATTATATTCTGCATTTTCATTGCTTCATATTCCATAAGCTCCTCTCCTTTTTCGACCTTGTCACCTTCGCTTACCTTCAGTTTAGAGACCGTTCCGGGGATGATGGAGCATATCTCCTGATTGTCAGGCTTTTTCCAGGCCTTTCTCTCCTTTACCTTCTTTGTAAGCAGGGTTTCATATACACTCCCTGACTCCTCGAGTCTGAAAGTGTCAAATTTCTCAGTTGTACTCATAACTTTAAACTTTACACGGCTGTTAAAATGGTGGAATTCCGTGTTTCTTATCAGGACCTTTTACAAGTTTGTCCTGAGATACCTCAAGAGCCTGTATGAGATACTTCCTTGTCTCTTCCGGATTAATAACCGCATCAATATAGCCTTTAGCAGCAGCAACGTATGGATTGGCAAACTTCTGCTTGTACTCTTCAACCTTTGCCTTTCTCATCTCATCCGGATTCTCTGCCTCCATAATCTCCTTCCTGAAAATTATGTTGGCTGCTCCCTCCGGTCCCATTACAGCAATCTCGGCTGTCGGCCATGCAAAAACAAAGTCCGCCCTGAGGTGTCTTGAGTTCATGGCAATGTAACCTCCACCATATGCCTTTCTGAGAATAACTGTCATCTTAGGAACTGTTGCCTCGCTATATGCATAGAGAAGTTTGGCACCGTGCCTGATAACACCTGAATGCTCCTGGTCAATGCCCGGAAGATAACCCGGCATATCCTCGATTGTTACTATTGGAATTTCAAAAGCATCACAATATCTGATAAACCTAGCGGCTTTGTCCGAAGAGTCACAGTCGAGGACACCGGCAAGCACTAAAGGTTGGTTTGCGATGAAACCCACTGTTCTTCCGGCGATTCTGCCGAAACCGACTACAATATTTGCAGCCCAGAGCTCCTGAACTTCAAAGAACTCAGATTCGTCAGTCAAAGCCTTTATTACCTCCCTTACATCGTAAGGTTTTGTAGGATCTACAGGCACGATCTCCTCTACCTTATAGCTCCTTTTAGGATCATGGAATTTCTCCCTTTTTTCTCTCTTGCACTTGTTATTCGCAGGTATGTAATCGAGAAGAGTCTTGATTTGTTGGAAACACTCCGCCTCGCTGTTGGCAAAGAAGTGTGCGTTTCCGGTAATCTCGCTGTGAACACGGGCTCCTCCGAGAGATTCCATATCAATCTCCTCTCCAAGCACCGATTTGATAACCTCCGGTCCGGTGATGAACATCTTTGAAATCTTGTCCACTACAAAAACGAAGTCTGTAAGAGCCGGAGAGTAGACTGCACCTCCCGCACAAGGACCCAGTATAACAGACAGCTGAGGAATGACACCGCTTGCCTGAGTATTTCTGTAGAATATCTCCCCATACCCTGCAAGAGCATTTACCCCCTCCTGTATCCTGGCTCCACCGGAGTCATTTATTCCGATAAGTGGTATCTGCATCTTGAGTGCATAATCCATGATCTTTGTGATTTTCTTTGCATGCATTGAGCCGAGAGAGCCCCCCGCAACAGTAAAATCCTGTGCATAAACCGCGACAGGCTTTCCGTTTACTGTTCCTGTACCGATAACAACACCATCCCCGGCCAGGGCCTTTCCATCAAGGCCGAATCCTCTCGCATCATGTTCAATAAAGAGGTCATACTCAAAGAAAGAATCCTCATCAAGGAGCTGATTGATTCTCTCCCTTGCCGGTAGCTTACCCATGGCAATCTGCTTGGCAATGGCAGAAGCACCTCCGCCCTCTTGGGCTTTGGTCTTACGTTCTGCCAATTCAGAAATTTTTTTACTTAATAACGTCATTTGGTTTGGAATTAGTTCCACAAAAATATGAAAATAATTTTATTACCAAATTTTAAGAAATTATAATTAAATTTGCGTTTTTATAAACAATTAATAACCTTATAAATAGCAAAGTATGTCACTTTCATTCACAGACAGACATAATGGTCCCAGAGAAGCAGATATTAAAGAGATGCTGGCCTATATAGGTGCAGACAATCTTGACGAACTTATCAGACAAACAGTTCCATCAGACATCCTGCTGAAGGAGTCGCTGGAAATGGACGAAGAGATGACCGAACAGGAGTATCTTTCAGAACTTAAGGCTATAGCTTCAAGAAATAAGAATTACCGCTCCTTTATCGGCCAGGGATTCTACGGAACCGGGACTTTGCCTGTGATTGTAAGGAATATATTCGAGAATCCAAGCTGGTACACATCATATACACCATATCAGGCTGAGATATCTCAGGGAAGACTTGAGGCTCTCCTGAATTTTCAGACCATGATATCAAGTCTTACAGGCTTCAAAATGTCAAACTGTTCAATGCTTGACGACTCGACTGCCGCTGCCGAGGCTGTGAAGATGATGTATGAGCTGCGTTCGAGAGAGGCGGTAAAAGCAGGAAAAAATAAAATTTTTGTTGACAACGATATATTCCTTCAGGTAAAAGCTGTTATAGAGACCCGTGCGGCAGCAATGGGGATTGAAATAGTAACCGGGGATTTCAGGGAATTCCGTTTCGACGATATGTTCTGTGGAGCGGTACTGCAATACCCTGCAGCAAACGGCGAGGTCCGTGACTACACCTCATTTACCGCTGCAGCGCACGAAAAGGGAATTTTGGTGACGGCCGTCACAGACCTTCTTGCTTTAGCAATACTCAAAGAGCCTGCTGTATGGGGTGCAGATATAGCTGTCGGCTCAGCACAGAGATTCGGGCTTCCAATGGGATTCGGCGGTCCTACAGCCGGGTTCATGGCCACCAGGGACGAATACAAGAGGCAGATGCCCGGAAGGATTATCGGTGTCTCTGTTGACCGACTTGGCAATCCTGCATTGCGTATGGCCCTGCAGACAAGGGAGCAGCACATCAAGAGAGAAAAGGCAACATCAAATATTTGTACCGCAACAGCTCTGATGGCAACAATGACCGGTATGTATGCAGTATATCACGGTCCAATGGGTATAAAAGAGATTGCCGAGAGAGTTGCAGCCTTCGCACATACAATAGCTACAGAGCTTAGAAAAGCAGGGTTTGAACTTTCATGCGGGAACTATTTCGACACGATTGAAATTCTTAATGCAGACGTGGAGCTTGTAAAAGAGAGAGCTCTCGAATGTGGTATAAACTTCTACTATCCCGACAATAATAGGGTACTCATCAGTTTTGACGAACTAACAACCGTAGAGGAGGCAGACGAGATCCTGGAGATATTCGGATGCAACCTCACTGAGACCCCTGCAATAGTTCTTTATAATGGTTTCATGAGAAGGGAGAGTGAGATACTTCAAGAGAGCATATTCAACAGGTACCACTCTGAGACAGACATGATGCGTTATATCAAAAAACTGGAAAAGAGGGACATATCACTCACACAGTCTATGATTCCATTAGGATCTTGCACAATGAAGCTGAATGCCGCCGTGGAGATGATGCCTCTGAGCTGGAGTGAATTTACAAATATTCACCCATTTGTTCCGGGCAATCAGGCAGAAGGTTATCTATACATGATAAAGGATCTTGAACGGGATCTTGCTGCCATAACCGGCTTTGCAGCTTGCTCACTACAACCGAATTCAGGCGCAGCCGGAGAATATGCCGGACTTATGACCATAAGGGCATATCGCATGGCGAATGGTCAGACAGATAGAAATATCGCGATAATACCAACCTCTGCGCATGGTACAAATCCTGCTTCTGCCGCGATGGCCGGCATGGAGATCGTATTGGTCTCATGTGATGAAAACGGCAATATCAATGTCGATGAACTCAGAGAGAAGGCCGTAGCTCACAAAGAACGCCTCTCTTGCCTGATGATAACATACCCATCCACTCACGGAGTGTTTGAGAAAAAAATCAGGGAGATAATCTCAATCATCCATGAAAACGGAGGACTTGTATATATGGATGGAGCCAATATGAACGCACAGGTAGGGGTGACAAATCCTGGATTTATCGGTGCTGACATATGCCACCTAAACCTTCACAAGACCTTTGCAATGCCTCATGGCGGCGGTGGTCCGGGAGTCGGTCCGATTTGTGCAACAAAAGAGCTAGCGCCATACCTCCCTTGCCATCCGTTCCTTTCCGAATGTGGTTCTCAAGGCGTTAAAGCTGTTAGTTCAACCCCTTACGGATATCCGCTTCTTCTTCCTGTCACCTATGCCTATATAAAGCTTCTGGGAGCAGAAGGTCTCAGAAAAGCAACCGCAGTAGCCATACTCAACGCAAACTACATGTCAGCAAGGTTGGCAAAGAATGGATTCAGCACTCTTTATACAGGAGAAAACGGAAGAGTTGCTCATGAATGTATAATAGATGTAAGACACTATGTAAAAGATTATGGAATTGATGCCGGAGATATATCAAAACGTCTGATGGACTTTGGATTCCATGCACCTACACTCTCATTCCCTGTACACGAGACTCTAATGATAGAGCCTACCGAGAGTGAGCCAAGAGCAGAACTTGACAGGTTTATTGATGCCATGATCTCAATCAAGGCAGAGTGCGAGGATATAAAAGCAGGAAAGATTGCTGCTGCTGATTCAGCTCTCAAGAACGCCCCTCACACAGCCCCTGAAGTTTGTGCTACGGAATGGAATCATAAGTACAGTCGTGAGTATGCGGCTTACCCACTTGAATGGGTAAAAGAGAATAAATTCTGGCCATATGTTGCACGTGTTGATAACGGATATGGTGACAGAAACCTTGTTTGCAACTGCGATGCATGGCCGTCTAAACTATAACAGTTTTAATAAATAATAAGAGGGGCAGAATAATTTTTGCCCCTCTTTTGTTATAGTCCGGTAATTATTGTGACACGAAAATTTCCTGCACTATCGTGTCGGTATGATCTCCGAAATCAAGGACAGCTCTTATAGTGTGGCTACCGGCTGTCAGTACAATAACATCTCCTGTATTCCTTGCAATATCGTTAAAGTACCACTTCACAGACGAAGGGCGTTTTACATCGGGGTAACTGTCAGAGGTAACCAACTTGAGTGTTAGACTCTCCCCTACTCTGAATTGAGTTTTTTGGACATCAATCAGATTGTATCCCAAAGCATATAGCACATTGTTATCATCCATCAACTCAGCAGATACTACAAGATTCATATCATGATCCCATTCATATATATAGTCTAAGCTTTGTCCCACAAAACCACCTTGAGGTTTCTTTGGACCATTGTCAATTGCCAGAGGATAAGAGTAATCGCTGCCAAGGACATAGTAACCGAATTTCATGCTTGTAGCATCTTGAACTGTGATATTGGCATCACTCACGTCAATTTTTTGTAATGTTCCGAAAACAGGTGAGGTTACAACTCTTGTCAGGATTGTCGTATTGTTTGATTTGATAAATACACCAATAGTCGATGCACTGCTTCCGCCTACTATAAACTGTATAGACTTGACTTTATACCCCTTGTAGGGATTCATCTCCTGAGCACTAAAACCAACGGCAGCATAAGTACTTATACCCGGCGATCCATAACCTAATCCGTATCCGTTATAAGTAACATACTTTCTAAGCGTAGCAAATAGTGCTTCGTATGCCGAATACAAAGTCACGTTCACAATGGTAGATCTTTGAGAGACTGTGATATCTTTATATGACTTGTTATAACCATCTTTGGAAACCTCCAATCTGTAATCACCGAAATTGTTTATAATAAGCGTATAAGTTCCGTCATTGCCTGTTGTTGTCTCAAAAATTTCGACAGACGGCTGTATACCCGGAGACCTCTCCAATGATAAAGGAGTTCCGGCTTTCTTTACAATGCTACCTGAAGCTTGTTCAAGTGGATATAACCGGACTCTTGCTCCCGCAATGCCAAAACCATCCGAGCCAGACACCTTGCCGCCGACTCTCTTTGTCTGATCAATTGTTAGGGTGAAAGAGACGTTTGATATATTATCAGTAATATTTGTAAGGTCATATCCGGTTGAAATACCAGACCAACCAACCGCTGCCGGGGAGGTGTTGTATGTAAATGACCTCTTTCCGGTTGAACCCGGGAAGGTAGACATAGTTCCGGAAGTAACCGAAGATTCAGGATAGACTGACTCGACAAGGTCCATACACTGATGGTCTCCATAGGCATTTATCATATTTGAATAGTTCCATAAATAATGGGCCGGATTTCCGTGTACATCATTATCAGATTGATCAACATGATATATTACTAGCCCCGAGGCTGGCAAATAGGTATCCCAACCGCTTTTCTCCCTAAATTCATACAAGAAAAATTCACCGGTTTTTGCTGTCGGCGTGTAATATGCCTGATTTCTGCTGACTGTCTCCAGTGAATAGTTGCCTGATGTTGTCATCTCAGAAGGGAAACTCATCCAATCAAGCAGATACCTCTCCATACAAGTAAAGTATGGAGGCGTATTGCCATTATTGTTATAGTTCCCGTTTGACATAAGTGAATATGCCCCGAGGCCACGTCCCTTTCCATTGTCATTATAGTCTGTATCATAGAAATCAGGAAGTCCGATTACATGGCCGAATTCATGACAAAAAGTACCAATTCCGCTCATTAGACCTCCTGACGATCCTCTGAATTCTGATGAGCAGGCATACCTGCTGACTCTGACTCCGTCAAGAACCACATTTCCTCCGATACCGCTGGCATGAGGCCATATCGTGTTGCTTCCGCCACCCTGGCTCTCAGCATAACCGCAATAGTAAATGAAGACATTATCTACACGCCCGTCTCCATCTTGATCATATTGTGAAAAATCCACATTGGAATTTACCAACTTGACAGCCTCTTCAACCATCTCCTCAGGATGGGCATCGTTCCCATAATCATCGTTTTCTCCATAATAGGCAGCAGTTCTGGAGACAGTGACAGGCCCGACAACATCAAATCTCGGGTTGAACAGGCCTCTGGAATTCTCATAATAGTAGTTCCATGCCGATCCGGTCCCGGAATTGGCGTTGTAACCATCCTGGTTCAACTGATTTGTAAAGTCATTGTTGGCATTTGTTGATTGAAACGACTTGTCCGAAAACTGTACAAGAATAACCAGGTACTTTCTGTTTCCCTGAGATATCGCCCTCTGATCTATTCTGGCCGCTTTCTCCCTTTTTATTTTTGCCTGCATGAATACCGATGTTGGTGGTGTAACAGTAGTTGTTGCCGGCATTGCCATAACATTTGGAGAGACCCTTGTGTTGGAAAGTATTTTGCCTCCTGTTGCATTAAAATCTGCGAAGTAATAATATCCATCCTTGCCTTTGTCTACAAGTCGGTTACCACAAGTAGCCCAGTTGGCATACTCATCTCCGTGCATCTGAATAGTAATAACGCTCCCATCAGGCTGAACAACCTTTATAGGAAACGGATAGGCCGGTTCGGAATATGAAAATGAAACCGACCCCGAGATGAGAATTACTATCGATATAATTTTTGCTATAAAATATCTCTTCATGTTGTCTCTCTTTAATTATAAACGATATAGGCATTATGTTTCTCAAAGTTGTAAAGCCATGCTTTTTTATTTGCCTTGGCAATAACAATTGCTTCCTGCTCTCCGACATTGAAATTAAATAAGCCATATGTATCTACCCTGATTTGCACTAACTGTCCACATAGCATATGAACCGGAATATCCGCAATATTAAGAACCCATTTTTCAGCCCTGTTCTGTATTCTGAAAGAACTGGCATCATCATCTTCTACAACAATGGCCCACTGATCTATATAAGGCCTGTACTTAAGGTTGGCACTTCCATCGTCATAATCATAAGAACCGTAAACATTCTCGTTATAAAAAGCAGGGAAAGTAAGTGTCTGCACGTTACCCTGACCCGAAGCCAAAACAATAGGTATATTATAGCGATAACCACCTACTATATCTTTTGATGCGGTGATGTTCACCCTTGCAAAATGTTTATCTGTAACAACATCAATGGTAACAGCATCTCCGGCCTTGATGGCGGCATTCATGAACGCCCTGCATTTTATGGTAGTTCCGGATGTAAGGACCGGCTGGTTCTTCATCACAATATTCACATAGTCCAAACCATACCCTGCAAAATTCGGTTTCGCCGATATATCTGTTATATCGATTGTGAACTCCCCTGCCAACTCTCTTCCGTTAACCCTGATTACCAAGCCAAGCAGCTTGTCGTTTACAAAGCTTGAGCCTGTCGGATCAATGGTAACAGACATAAGTGACATAAGTGTCCGGAAGTAAATTCTGCAATTGTCACCGCTGTTGCCGAGAATGGAGTAACTGGCCTTGAAATCAAATTTTCCAATTTCATTGTCAAGGCTGCTCTGCTCCTGCACTTCATCCAGATAGCTGGTTACACTTTTTGGGTCCTCACCTGCATCGGGATCATAAGGATAATAGGCATACAACGGAGCACCGCTGATAGTACCGCTGAATGTTCCGCTTTGAGTTCCATTACCGGCAGAAAGGGTGAATTTTGCATTTTTTGTATTGGCACTGAAAACACCGATTGAGTCGTTTGTGCTCCATAATGCTGAAAGACCGTCCTGACCCAGATTTGATTTTGTTGTAGAAAAGGGGTCAGCAATTATACCTGCCAATGAGATTGTATTGTCTAAAGGAGCTTCCCTCTTTTCATCTTTGGTACACCCGGAAAGGATGGCCAAAACTACTGTAATATATACCAGTTTTTTCATACTCTTTTCCATTACAGATTCCCTCCATCAATATATCCCCCTGTACGAAGCTGGGTCAAGGTAAGGGTCTTCACGGCCGATCCGGCAGTGAATGTTATAGTTGCCTCTCGTGAAGCGTTGGTTGTATTCTGAGTGAAATTTACTACCACATTTCCGGAACCTGTGTTTTCAGAAGGAGTTAAAGTCACCCACGCAGGAATTCCGGAGGCTTTCCACGCAGCACTGTTTGTTGTTACTGCCACGGAAAAACTGCCCGATACACTCTCTACGGTCTTTGCATTTTGATCAATTGAAATAGTTGCCGGTGCGGCTGCCTGTGTCATCACATGAGTTTTTGTCGCTGTCACTGAGGTGAAAACTAAGTTTGCCTCTCGTGCAACAGCCAACAGGTTTGCCTGATATGTGAAAGTAACAGTGGTTGCAGTCGGTGCGCCGATTGACGAAGCGGTCATCCATGATGGTACTCCTGACAAAGACCATGGTGCCCCGTTTGTAGAAACGGCAACTGTTGCCGATCCTGTCTCATATCCGACGTTTTGTATGCTTCTGTCAATAGTAACAGTGGGCGGGGCTGCATCCTGATGGACTCTGAAAGTATTAGTTATGGTACCGGCAGTAATTGTAACATCTGCGTCTCTGCTTTGATATACCGCATTTGCCTGCATATCTATATTTAACGTAATCGTACCGGCTTTACCGCTAGTCGGACGTACACTGACCCATGATGGCGAGCCACTCTCAGCCACGGTGGCTGTCCAGGACTTGTTTGTCGTGAATGTGACTGTTTGTGAAGAGGATATGTGTTGACCACTTATCTGCCCCCCGGAAATATTCAGATCAATCTTGGGAGCCTCTTCTTTTGCACAACCATAAGATATCAGGATAAAAATGAAAAAAAATAGGGATTTGTTTCTCATAGTTTAAGTGTAATAAGTTGATTGTAAAGTTATAAAATAATAATCGCGCCACAAACTATAAAATTCATATTTTTGCATATTATTAGAAAGTTATGATTGAAGAACAGATTACAACAAGAGCCACTGCCCTTTTCGGAGTCGTAGACTCAATAAACCGGATGCTGGTGAGTTATGGAATGTCTCACAACCTTGCCAACTGGCTTGATGAGATAATAAGCGTAACACTACTTTTCCTGTTAGCATACGGAGCTGATATTATCGGACGGTTTGTCGTGAATCGTATAGTCACTCATGTTGCCAAAATGACCAAATCAAGATGGGATGACATATTTCTGGAACACAAGGTTTTTCGCTATCTCACACATATGATCCCAGGCATGATCTTTTTCCTCTGCACCCCGATAGCCATAAACTCTGTGATATGGGTCAAACTTTTCCAGAAGGCTGCCCTTATATATATAACAGTAGTCATAGTCAGGGCTATTGTTGCCGCAACACAATCAATGACTCAGATATATGCAGAGTCTGAAGACTATGCCAAGAAACCGGTTAAGGTACTCTTCCAGATCATTGCTGTTATTGCATACTTCATAGGTGGAATTGCTGTTCTTAGCATTCTTATAAACACATCACTAGCAACCCTTTTCGCCGGCCTTGGCGCATTCATGGCTGTCCTGCTTTTGATTTTCAAGGACAGTATACTTGGTTTTGTAGCAGGTTGGCAACTCTCTTCAAATGACATGTTACGCATGGGCGACTGGATAACCACTCCAAAGCACGGTGCAGACGGAACTGTTGAAGAGGTAAGCCTTTATTCGGTCAAGGTCAGAAATTTTGACAACACAATCGTCACCATACCTCCCTATTCTCTTGTAAGTGATTCTTTCCAGAACTGGAGAGGCATGGAGGAGTCAGAGGGCAGGAGGATTAAGAGGTCTATCAATATTGACATGACCAGCATTAAATTCTGTACTCCCGAGATGATCGAGAGATTCGGCAGAATACATTATTTAAAGGATTACATTGAAAACACCGAAAAGATAATAACTACCTATAATGAAGATAACAAGGTAGATAACACTGTTCTTGTAAATGGAAGAAGGCAGACCAATATCGGTGTGTTCAGAGCCTATCTGCAGGCTTATATAAACAATCACCCGGATATTAATCAAAACCTTACCTGCATAGTCCGCCAGCTTCAACCCAGTGAAAAGGGTGTCCCTGTTGAGATTTACTGTTTCACAAAGGATAAAAGCTGGGTCAACTATGAGAATGTCCAATCGGACATTTTCGATCATGTGATGGCTATCGTAAGTCAGTTCGACCTTAAGATATACCAGCTGAAAAGTGTCTAGTAATTAAGCAGATTATTAAAGAGCCTCTGTGGTGGAAGTTACTTTAATTGTCTGACTCATAGGGATTGTCATGCTTTGAGGACCACTGACATTAATGTTTGTGTTCATCTCAATCAGACCCTCTGTGCTTACAACTATTGAGAGAGCCGGATTGTAATAGTAGAATCCCTTTGTTGCGCCGGTGCCTTCCATGACCATCTCCATACCCATCTGGCTTCCTTTTCCTGCAATCTCCATAGTGCCGTCATACGCTATTTTAAAGAGCTCCTTACCATCAACCATCTCTTTTCCAACTACTGTATATTTTGTATCGGTTGTTGTTATAACAGCTATAGGTGATGCCGAGTTAGCTACAGTATCAACTCTTTTATCCTGCCAAGTATCGCCTTTTATAAGGGCTTTCTTTGGAAGTTCGGTAAGCTTTATATAATCCTTTACAGTTACATTGTTTCCGTCTTTGTCAACCTGTGACTGGTTAATTGACTTGCCATCCGGAGCAAATGTTGCGCTAATAGCCTCATTTTTAATTTCTTCACTTTTCTTTCCACCTGCAGCTGCCGGAAGATTCATCTCCATATTACCCTTAACATTGATAAGCATCGAAGCATTTCCTTCAGCATCAACTTTTGTAACATTCATGTCTGTCTGGATATCAAGGGTTACATCAAACTTCATCTCCTGCCCCATCATAGACTGCGCTGTAGTTGTGATTACCTTGGTAACAGTCTTGTATGCCTTACCCTCTTTGAAGTTATATTTCAGGGTAACAGCATCCTGAGCATAGGTATTATTGCACATTAAGGTCAGGGCAATAACCATTGCCATTACTGATAAAATCTTTTTCATACTTTCTTATTGTTAGATTAATTAAAATTCACTAGTTGAGTGGTTCCACCCTGTAGCGCCTGCTCTCGCCGGCAATAACCTTTGCTGTCCTGTAAACAAGTCGGGCAATTCTTGATGCTTTGTCACAATCAAGTTTGTCCGGGTTATCCCTTACTGTGTGATAATCCGGATGTAAACCTCCTGTTATATCCACAGCTGTGATTCCCAATTTAAAAAAGTTATAGTGGTCGCTTCTGCTCATCATCTCATTTCCGGTTTGTACATACTTAAGCCCGAGACCGACATTCTCCTTGAGCATTATATCACGAAGATCCGGGTTGAGGTCAGCCCCTTCAATCTGTAAAGTGTCAGAGCCATTACGTCCTATCATATCCATATTCAACATTGCCACGCTTTCTTCAACCGGAAGCAACGGGTGTTCGGTATAATAATCAGAACCAATAAGCCCCATCTCCTCACCTGCAAAACATATGAAAAACAGACTTCTGGCAGGAGCTTTCCTGTTTGCGGCAAAAGCTTTTGCAACAGCCATGACACCGGCAGTACCTGAGGCGTTGTCATCTGCACCATTGTAGATATAATCCTCTCCCTCTTTATGTTGAAGATTACAACCCACATGGTCATAATGGCCGCCGATAATTACCACCTCACTCTTTAACTTCTTGTCAGAACCTTTTATCATACCGACAACATTTCTGGCACTTGTTGAAATAGTGATAAGAGAGACATTAAGTTCACAACTGCTATTGCCAATAAGGAACGAGTTAGGTTTTAGCTCTTTGTCGATCCCGGCCTGAATAGCTTTAAGCGAATCGATGCTGCCGAACAACTTAACGATAACCTTCTCTCCGACATGAATGGCAGGAATTGCTCCTTCAACTCTGGTATCAACATGAAACTGTATGTTACCCCCTTTCATAAACTTAGAAAGGCTGGACCATGGGTATCCCTGCGGCTTGAGCATCATATAGTTCAACGGATCTGTTACAAAAAACAATCCTATCGCCCCATGCACTTTAGCATTCCGAACCTTGGTACTCAATCTGGAGTGCCTTGTCTCATTTGAACCTGCAAAAGGAGAGTCCGGATCACTCTTACGGGGCTCGGACTTAAGTACCAGTACAATCTTGCCCTTAACATCCAGACCAGCATAGTCATCATAACCATATTCAGGAGCTGTGATGCCGTAACCGGCAAAAACTATCTCAGTTTTGAAATGTCCCTCCGGATTCATTTCAGATGCAGCTTCAAATGGTATAAAGTCACTTTTAAGCTCAAACTCTGCCCCGTCTATAGTAAGGCTGGTATTATTCACATCCAGATCCTGAGAGATATATGGTATGTTTTGGAAGTAGCTCCCCCCGACTGTTTCCAGTCCGAAATCCCTGAACTTTTCAGCTATATAATCTGCTGCAAGGTCGAGTTCCTTTCCCGGAGTTTTTCTCCCCTTTAGCGAGTCTGAAGCCAGATAGTCAACATACTCTTTAATCCTGGCAGGTGTTATTGTGAGTGCGCCTTTATCTGCCTTCTGTGCGCTCAGCTCTGATGAAAAAGCCATTCCAGCAATAAATATTGCGGCAATTTTCAGAATTCTCTTCATATCAAATTGTTAATGAGCGACAAATGTAACTATAAATATATAACAGGCAAATTCTCACCTTATATATTTACAAAGTTCAATAGCATAGCGGAGAAATCCCAGGTCAGTCATATGTACACCGTCAACAGTGGCCTCATTGTCAGTCCCGGCAAGTTCCTTACCCTTAATATAATAGATATTGCGACATTTCTCCTTTCTGAACCTTTCATATATTGATTTCCACACCAGATCCTCCTCCGATAGCTCCTTTATCCTCTCCTTGTTATATCTCAGATAAGGAAATCTCGGATTCTCCACCATATAGATTTTAGCTGCGGGTTTGGCGTCCAGTATCATTCTGATAAAAGTATAAGCGCTGTCTCTGAGCATTTGTGCTGTTGTATTAGGAAGGCAATCGAGGACAATAGTGTTTGTATTGACTCTGCAGATTGCTTTTGCCAACGATTTGTCCATTTTGGCATTTCCTGAAAATCCGAGATTGATAACCTCTCTGCCCAACATCCTGCCGATTATTGAGGAGTAGACCATCCCGGGACGCGATGCACAGCCACCCTGTGTAATACTTGTTCCGTAAATCAATATTGCATCATCGTTATCTTTTTTTACCAGAACATCTCTTTGAGGTTTTGTGAGGTTTGCTGTCGAATCCACCCCTATCTCCAATTTTTCTGTCCCGTCATACAGCGGAAGATAGGCTATGTACTCTCTTTGTTTAGCCTCCATGTTGCTGATCAGCACCGAAGAATTTTCCTTACCGGTAGGGCGGCCTGTTCCCATATAATACCATTTCCCGTCATCCTCAAGAGTGTAGAGGTCTACTCCCTTAATACCCGTTTCAGGCATGTGGTTCATACGGAAATTGTTCATAACCGTCCATTTTATTGCAATTGCCTTGCTGTTAGATGAAAACCTCACCGCCAGACCTGCTGAGTTCAGGCCAAGACTCCAGACCTCGGGCCTGATCTCTCCTTTCTGATCGAGCGGGAGACGGGTATAATAAGAGTCAGTGTTGGCAAAACCTTTGCCCAGCAGCATAAGCTCTCTCGCATCGGTATATTTCATATTCTCCGGTTTCTGGGCATTAACTCTAGAAGCAAGGAGCATTAGAGACAGTGATATGAAAAGAATAGATAATTTTCTCATTTTAAAATTTCTAATTGCTTATTTTGTTTTTTGATTATCATCATGTTAAAGAGAATCACAACAGCAAGAGCTATCACACCTCCGGCAACATAGGCTGTATTAACGTCAAGTGCCAGTCCCCCGACAGAGTGAGGTGCTGCAACAAAATATGAGGCACATATATATGTAATGAATGTTGCCGGGATTGACATAATCCAATGTGGTTTCTTAACCGATACAAGATATGATGATGCTGTCCACAAGATGATGGCAGCAAGCATCTGGTTGCCGATACCGACAAACTTCCAGATTGTCGAGAAGTCCACTTGTGTAAGGATGTATGCTATGACGAAAACAGGGACTGCAACTATCAGACGATTCCTGATAGGCCCCTGTTTGAATTTTAAAGCATCTGCAATTATGAGTCTAAGGCTACGGAAAGCTGTGTCACCGGATGTAATAGGACAGATCACAACCCCGACTATTGCAATCGCGGCTCCGAATTTTCCAAGCCATGTATTACAGATTTCATTAACCATAATAGCAGGTGTCTTACCGGCTGCAGCTGCGGCATTCAATCCATCCGGACCGCCAAAATAGGTGATAGCGGCTGTCGCCCAAATAAGAGCCACAATACCCTCACTTATCATTGCCCCGTAAAAGCAAGGACGTCCGTATTTCTCGTCAGTCATACACCTTGCCATCATAGGGGATTGTGTCGCATGAAATCCTGATATCGCTCCGCATGAGATAACCACGAACATCATCGGGAAAAGAATGTTTTTTTCAGGGTTTGCATGGAAGTTTCTGAAAGAGTTAAAGGTAAGCTCTGTCATCTGAAGGGAGCCATCGAAGCTTTTGATAATCATAGACCCGGCTACAGCAACAGCCATAAAAAGCAATGTTGCACCAAAATAGGGATATATGGCTCCTATTATTTTATCTATTGGGAGTAAAGTAGCAAGTATGTAATATCCGAATATTATGTAGAGCCAATAGATTTTATTCATGCCTGTAAGCATGCTCATCAGGTCGGCCGGACCAGTGACAAACGCCACACCAACTCCGATAAGAAGAAATGCTGTAAAAAATGTCAGAATCTTGCGTGGCCACGAGCCAAGATAGCGACCGACCAGCTCAGGAAGGCTTTTCCCGTCATTTCTGATTGAAAGCATCCCGGAAAAATAGTCATGAGATGCACCCATAAAGATACATCCCAGCACAATCCACAAATAGGCCATAGGGCCGTAGGCGGCACCAAGGATAGCACCGAAAATTGGGCCGAGACCTGCAATGTTAAGAAATTGAATAACAAATATTCTCCAGGGTTTCAGCTCCTTATAGTCGACATTATCGGCCAGCCTCTTTACAGGAGTAATGTTTGCAGATGAAGCTCCGAAGAATCGTTCCACGACCTTGCCGTAGACCATATACCCGCCAATCAGGACGAGTATGCACACAATGAAGGTAATCATATGTTTATTAAATTTAAGTTCAAATCAAGGCTCCACCCACTCGATTATGACACCTCTACTCTCCATTCCCCTGAACCAGGTCATTTGCCGTTTGGCAAACTGATGAATAGCCGTTGCAAGTTGGTTCTCCATCTCGTTAAAGGTGAGTTTTCCAAGAATATAGAGTGTTACAAACTTATATTCCAATCCATAATAGATAAGATCATCGGGAGAGATACCCTTTTCCAGCAGCCCCCTGACCTCCTCAACCATGCCTCCCTCAAGCCTCTCTTTAAGCCTTTTGTCAATTCTTCTCACCCGCTCCTCCCTGCTCACATGCATTCCGATAAATCTGGTGTTAAGCGGAAAACCCTCACTCCTTCTCATTTCCGGGTGGGATTGCTGATATCTCTCTATCTCTATAGCCCTTATCGTTCTCTTCTTTGTATCTATGTCAGTCGTATTGTGCATGGACTTCATCTCCTCCAGCATTTTAACCAACTCCTCCATCGGCAGTTGTTCAAGTTCAGATCGCAACTCCTTGTTTTCAGGAACCTCAGCCATTGAGTATCCTCTGGTTACTGCATCGATGTACAAACCTGTCCCGCCACACAATACAGGCATCTTTCCCCTTTCTCTTATTTCTGAATATACCTTGAGAAAATCCTGTTGATACCGGAAGAGATTATACTTCTCCCCGGCATCCACAATATCGATCAGATGATAAGGTATGTCAGTCCCGGCAACTCTATACTCGGCAAGATCCTTTCCCGTGCCTATATCCATGCCTCTGTACACTTGCCTTGAATCTGCAGAGATGATCTCACCACCAATCCTGTGTGCCAGGTTAACGGCGTATTTTGTCTTGCCAGAGGCAGTTGGGCCCAATATGCAGATCAAATCTTCGTTCATTCGACAAATTTACACTATTTTTGCACTCCCATGCCAAAAGCAAAGAGTAAAATAGAGATAAAAAACAAGAGGGCTTCATTTGAATACGAATTCATTGAAAGCTTTACTGCAGGCATTGTTCTCACCGGTACCGAGATCAAATCGATACGTGCAGGAAAGGCCTCGCTGACCGATTCCTATTGCTATTTTGCAGGTAAAGAGCTATTCGTAAAGAATATGCATATTGCCGACTACTGGTGGGGTTCTTTCAACAAGCACGACCCGAGACGTGACCGCAAATTGCTTCTGACCACAAAGGAGCTCAGAAGGCTCTTCCGTGCCACACGAGAGAAGGGTATGACAATCGTTGCCACCAGACTCTTCATTTCAGAGAAGGGATTTGCAAAGCTGAATATATCACTTGCAAAAGGTAAGAGGGAGTATGACAAACGTCACTCCATTAAGGAAAAAGACCTTCGCAGAGAGCAGGAACGCGGATAATCCCAGTAACGAGGATAATCCTTTGTATTCAATTCCTTAGGTTTTAGCCTCTTTTAGATTTCGGACGCCTCTCCTTTGGAGAGATTCCTGTTGTCGGTTTAACAGTCAAAGGCTCAATCATCGCCGGTTTCCCCCATTTGATGCTGTAAATCACAAGAGCAACTCCTGCCAGAATGAAAGGAAGGCTCAGAAGTTGCCCCATATTCAGAGGCATACCCTGTTCAAATGCCACTTGCGGCTCTTTTACATACTCAATTAAGAAACGTGCTGCAAAAAGCACAATCAGGAATATTCCGAAAAGTGTGCCCCTCTTTAGTTTCGGAAGCCATTTCCGGTAAATGAACATAAGTATTATAAAGAGTGCCAGATAAGACAAAGCCTCATAAAGCTGAGTCGGGTGTTTTGGAACTGTTTCTCCTTTAAGGGTAAATATAAAGCCCCACGGAAGATTTGTAGGGTTTCCGTAAATCTCCGAATTCATAAGGTTTCCTAGTCTGATAAGGCAACCGGCCAAAGCTGTTGCGATACCGATTCTGTCCATGAGCCAGAGGAAGTCAAAACGGTATTTTTTACCGTATTTCGCCACGAACCACCACATTGTAAGCAGTATGCCTATTGCCCCGCCATGGCTGGCAAGGCCACCTTCCCATATCTTCAGAATCTCTATCGGATTCGGGAGGTAGTATTCCGGTTGGTAAAAAAGGCAGTGGCCAAGTCTGGCACCTACAACCGCAGCAAAAAGCAATGCATAAAGGAGTTTATCCAGTATCTCCACCGGAAGCCCCTCACGCTTGAAAAACTTCACGAATATGTAGAAGCCGATTATAAAACCCGAGACAAAGAGAATACTGTAATATCTGATATGTACAGGCCCAATTGAAAAAATTTCAGGAGAGGGGGCCCATGTTATTGATAGTGATGATAGCATAGTTGTTATCTGCGATTTAATTTATCTTTTTAACCTTACAAAGACGCTCAATGGCAGATTCTTTTCGAATCCGTCCCTGAGCACCAGTTCGCCATACTGAAGCTCGGCACCGCTTGTTGCACCTCTGCTCTCCTTCTTAAGAAAAGAGGTCCTTACAAGAGTGTCTGCCAATACCGCCGAATAGCCGTTGGAATACAAATTGAGCACCAGAAAGCTCTCTTTAGTTGAAAGGATCCTGGAAACCTCTGTAAGCATCTCAAAAAGATGCTCATCCAGTTTCCAGCGCTCTCCGTCAGGCCCGTGGCCGTATGCAGGAGGATCCATTATGATTCCCTGGTAAACATTCCCCCTCTTAGCCTCGCGTTTCACAAACCTGAGGGCGTCCTCTATAACCCAGCGGATATTATCAAGCTTGCTTAGCTCCATGTTAACCCTTGACCAGTTTACAACCTGTTTTACAGAGTCGAGATGGGTGACATCGGCTCCGGCGGCCTTTGCAGCTAACGAGGCCGCCCCTGTGTAGGCAAACAGGTTAAGGATTTTCGGTTTTGCACCGTTACTTTGTTCAACCAGATTTCGGGTCTCTTTATATATATAATCCCAGTTCGGAGCCTGTTCCGGAAAAACTCCCACATGCTTGAACGAGGTGAGTCCTAACCTTAATTTAAACGAGAATTCGGCTTTGCCGTATGTAATCGGCCACTGCTCCTCCATTTTTTTCAAGGGATGCCAGGTGCCGGAATCCTCTTTACCTGCCTTACCAAAACCTGCCCCGGTGGTAAACCTGGTATGGGCCATACCCGTCCACTCCCTCTCTGACAGCGAGGGCTGCCAAAGTGCTTTCGGTTCGGGACGTATTAAAATATATTTTCCAAAACGTTCAAGTTTTTGAAAATCACCGGAATCTATCAGTTCATAATCTTTCCAACCGGAAGGAGACTCTAAAAGCATTACGAAAAAACTTAAAATGTGTAATTATATGACGCCTAAGGTAACACTTTTTCTAAGATTATTCCTAAATTTGCCCCGATAAAAGAGTGATAACGAAATATTTTTCCAAATGCAAAAGATTGATAATTACGACTTCACAGGCAAAAGAGCGATTGTCCGTGTCGATTTTAACGTTCCTCTGAACGAACAGTTTCAGATTACTGACGACACACGCATCCGCGCTGCCATCCCTACTCTTAAAAAAGTACTCGCAGGCGGCGGATCACTGATAATAATGTCACACCTTGGAAGACCAAAAGGGCCGACAGATAAGTACTCACTCAAACATATTATTCCGGCTATAGAGGAGAAACTCGGCACCAGGATTAAATTTGCTCCTGACTGCATGGGCACTGAGGCTGAAGAGATTTCTAAGAATCTTAAACCGGGAGAGGTTCTTCTTCTTGAAAACCTTCGTTTCTATGCTGAAGAGGAGGGTAAACCGCGCGGGCTTGCAGAAGATGTAACAGAGGAGGTTAAGAAGGCCGCCAAGGCTGAGATTAAGGAGAAACAGAAAGAGTTCACAAAGAGACTTGCGTCATACGCAGACTGCTATATTAACGATGCATTCGGCACAGCACACAGGGCTCACGCATCAACTGCCCTGATTGCAAAATACTTCCCTAACGACAAGATGTTCGGTTATGTCATGGAGAGCGAGATTGTTGCTATAGACAAGGTTCTCAAGACTCCTGCACATCCTGTAACAGCAATACTTGGTGGTGCAAAGGTCTCATCGAAGATCGGAATTATAGAGAAACTGTTCGATGTTGTGGACAACATGATCATCGGCGGCGGAATGGCATACACATTTGTTAAGGCTCAGGGAGGTAAAATAGGAAAATCTCTTTGTGAAGACGATCAGATGGAGCTGGCGCTCTCTATTCTTGAGAAGGCAAAGGCTAAGAATGTAAAGCTCTTCTACTCCGGAGAGGTTGTGATAGCTGATGATTTCAGCAACGATGCAAATACAAAGGTTTGTCCCAGCAACGATATCCCTGATGGTTGGGAGGGAATGGATGCCTCTGAATCTTCTATCAAGGAGTGGGAGAAGGTTATCCGTGCTTCCAAGACTATTCTTTGGAACGGTCCTGTGGGTGTATTCGAAATGGAGAAATTTGCTGTCGGCACCAAGAAGATTGCGGCCATACTTGCTGATGTAACAAAAGAGGGTGTCTTTACACTCGTTGGTGGTGGCGATTCTGTTGCTGCTGTTACTCAAATGGGATTTGCCGATAAGGTAAGTTATGTATCCACAGGTGGTGGTGCAATGCTCGAATATCTCGAAGGGCTTGA
>JAEAMG010000123.1_pt1 | contig 122625 bp, 119 predicted proteins | sample 8958741 | NCBI WGS metagenome assembly JAEAMG01 (sample SAMN16933256, study PRJNA681125) | bioreactor sludge metagenome | isolation source: anaerobic bioreactor treating anionic surfactant - SDBS | place: India: Bengaluru | collected 2019-02-28
ACAAAGAAAAAACCCTACAAATCACTGAATTTGTAGGGTTTTACCGTTCTTTGTCGCTAAATGTCTTAGCTATTTTGCGGAGAGAGAGGGATTCAAACCCCCGGTACCTTGCAGTACGGCGGTTTTCAAGACCGCTGCAATCGATCACTCTGCCATCTCTCCAGGGATCGTCTTATTTTTGTAAGGCGGTGCAAAGATAGTGCTTTTTATTAAACTTCCAAACACTGAGAAGAGATTTTTATTGTATTGCTTTAGGTGCTATCACAAACAACCTTTATTTTCAATGGATTCGATATGAAAATTTTGTAATTTAATTTTCATATATTATTTTTGCAGTTCAAATTATATGGAATCTATGTTGCATTCTTACCTTCATATAGCCATCCTGTACAGGGATCGCGTCTGAGTTCCCACTTATGTTGGAGCTTTCTGCCTTTGACATTCCGCATTTATGAGTGGAGTGTGTTTTTTCATGAACAAAATTACATATTCAACGCTTTCATTTACTTTAGAAAGTAGATGGGCTTATTTTATCATATAAATTTAAGAAAATGAATAACAATTGGAAAAAAGTTTTTGCTATTATATGGACCGGACAGTTTTTCTCGTATCTGAGCAGTTCGGTCGTTGGTTTTGCCACCATTCTGTGGCTGAGTTTCGAAACAAAATCGGCAGAAGTGCTGGCTTTTGCGGCTATCGCATCCATGCTTCCTCAGGGAATTATCGGACCGTTTACAGGCGTACTTATCGATCGCTGGGACAGAAAGAAAATTATGATATTCTCCGATCTGTTTATTGCGCTTTGCTCGCTCGTGCTGGCTTTTATGGTTTTCAGCGGGAATCTGCACATTGCAGCCATTTATACACTTCTTGCTTTGCGTTCGGTGGGTTCGGCCTTCCACGGCCCTTCAATGCAGGCTTCGGTGCCTTTGCTCGCTCCACAGGAGGAGCTGACACGCATTTCGGGCATTAATCAAATGATCATGTCGGTTTCGAGTATTGCCGGACCTGCATTGGGCGCACTGCTTATGAGTTCGTTTAATCTGGGTTACGTTATGTTGTTCGACGTGCTTGGGGCTCTCATTGCCGTTGGGACTTTGCTGTTTGTGAAAATTCCAAAGCCCGAACGCTCCGAACATATCGAACCGCACGTTTTCAGGGAAATGCGTGAGGGTTTTCAAGCAATTTTGTCAAAAAAAGGATTGCCGTGGCTGTTTGCCTTTTCGGTGATTGTACTTCTGTTTTTGATGCCGGTTTCGGTATTGTTTCCGCTTATGACGCTCGAACATTTTAATGGTACTGCTTATCAAATGAGCATCATTGAAGTGGTTTGGGGAGTTGGAATGGTAGCAGGAGGAGCTTTTATCGGCTTTGTAAAACTAAAAACAAACGAAGTAGTTCTGATCAACATTTCCTACATTTTGCTTGGACTGTCGTTTATGCTTTCGGGTATTTTGCCGGCAAACGGGTTTGTGTTCTTTGTGTTACTTACAAGTCTGGGGGGAATTGCAGGAGCTTTGTATCACGCCATGTTTACGGCCACTGTTCAGAAAAATGTAGCTCCGGAAGCACTGGGACGCGTGTTTTCACTTTACGGAAGTATAGCTATTTTACCTTCGCTTGTCGGACTCACCGCCACAGGCTTTATTGCCGACCATATTGGTATTGATTATGCTTTTATATATTCAGGCATCATTATTATCGTTGCAGGCATTTTGGCAATGTTTGTAAAAAACATGCTTAAGCTCGGGGAAAAGAGTTTGAATTCATAAAGGCACATTGCACCCGTCGCACATTAAGTTTCATTAGTTCAACTTTCGGTCGGAGACGGATTAGCACCAAACAGACAATTGTCAGCCCGAAGCGCAGCGAGGGAACTAATAATGTTTGTTATAAAAAAATCCCGCAGGAGTAATTCTCTGCGGGATTTTTTATTACTTATACAGTTTTCAGATATTCAACCACATTATGTTCAATACGCGAAGTAATGTTACTTACATCGGCTCTGTCGAAACTTTCACCGGAAATATTTTCGAATAGTTCGATATATCGTTCGCTAATACCGGCTACAATTTCGGGAGTCATTTCAGGTACAGCTTGTCCTTCCTTGCCCTGGAAACCATTTTCCATCAACCATTCACGTACAAATTCTTTCGAAAGTTGCTTCTGAGCTTCGCCTTTATCAAAAAGCTCCTGATAGCTGTCGGCATAGAAATAACGTGAAGAATCGGGTGTATGAATCTCATCGATCAGGTAAATTTTTCCATCGCGGCGACCAAACTCATATTTGGTATCTACCAGAATCAATCCACGTTTGGCAGCAATCTCGGTACCACGCATAAAAAGTGCCATGGTGTATTTTTCGAGCATTTCGTATTCTTCGGCAGACACAAGTCCCTGTTTCAGAATTTCTTCGCGAGAAATATCTTCATCGTGCAAACCATATTCTGCTTTGGTAGTTGGAGTGATGATAGGTTGAGGGAAACGTTGGTTTTCGCGCATTCCGTCAGGAATTTTTACGCCGCAAATTTCGCGCACACCACTTTTGTAGGCACGCCAGGCACTACCACAGAGATAACCGCGAACAATCATCTCTACAGGATAACCTTCGCAACGCAAACCCACTGTAACCATAGGGTCGGGCGTAGCAAGTTTCCAGTTTGGAACAATATCGGCAGTTGCATCCAGAAACTTAGCAGCAATCTGATTGAGCATCTGTCCTTTGTAAGGAATTCCCTTTGGCAATACCACATCGAAAGCCGAGATACGGTCGGTGGCAATCATTACGAGCAGGTCGTTTTTCACGGTGTACACGTCGCGAACTTTGCCGTGATACACATTTGTCTGTCCATCGAAATGGAAATCGGTGTTTGTAAGTGCGTTCATATTGGTTAATATATGCCCCCTAACCCCCTGAAGGGGGAATTTAAGGAGTGTTTGTTATTTATTTGTTTATTTATTAAAGATTCTTATGTTTCTTTGTTGAAAGCTTCGTATCAGCACCAGCTCCCCCTTCAGGGGGTCGGGGGGCAGCGTATGCTTCCACAATTCGTTGAACGAGCTTGTGGCGCACAATATCTTTTACATCAAATTCGACTTTGGCAATGCCTTTTACATCTTTCAGTACCTCCAAAGCATCTTTTAGTCCCGATTTTTGGGAATATGGCAAGTCAATCTGCGTCATATCACCGGTAACAATCATTTTGGTATTTAACCCCATGCGTGTCAGGAACATTTTTATTTGCATGGTAGTAGTATTTTGTGCTTCGTCCAGAATAACCACTGCATCGCTCAGCGTTCGTCCACGCATAAAAGCCAGTGGAGCTATCTGAATGGTACCATTTTCCATATATTCTTTGAGCTTCAGGGGAGTGATCATATCCTGAAGAGCATCGTAAAGCGGTTGCAAATACGGATCAATTTTCTCCTTCATATCGCCGGGCAGAAAACCAAGCTTTTCGCCGGCTTCCACAGCGGGACGACTGAGGATAATCTTTTTAATTTCTTTGTTTTTCAACGAACGAACAGCCAGCGCAATGGCAGTATAGGTTTTTCCTGATCCTGCAGGCCCAATGGCAAACAGCAAATCGTTTGTTTCAAAATCCTTTACAAGTTTTTGTTGATTAGCAGTGCGCGCCATAATGGATTTCCCATTCACACCATGTAGAATAAGATTGTCGAAACGAATTTCGACCGGTTCACTGCCTTTGACAATTTCGATAATGTTTTCTTCGGATAACGAATTATTATCTAAACAAAACCGTTCAATTCTTCTTATATTTTCAATAAACCGATTAGCTTCTACATCGCTTCCCGAAATTTTCACCACATGTCCTCTTGCCATTAATCGCAAATTGGGGTGCAGATTTTTCAACAACTGAATATTCGAGTTGTTTATTCCGTAAAATACGGTAGTATCGGTATGTTCGGAAAGTTCAAAGATGTGTTCTGTCATAAAATAGGAGTAAGAGGTAAGAAAGTAAGACGTAAGTAATTTGTTATTTTTTCATGTTAGCTTTACTTGTAGTGAAAATCTTTACAAGTTCACCAATTTCATTTTTGAGATTCATAAAAGTCGATTTGTCCAAAAGTTCGGCTTCTTCAATCAATTCAAACCAAAATTGTGTTTCATCAATTTCTTCAACGACAATACACATTTTGGAGAATCGTTCGGCATGTGACCTTCCACGGGTAAAATCCCTGAAGTTCGCCGCCACAGAAGTTCCTGACCTCAATAGCTGTTTTCCGATTACACGTAACTCTTCTGATTGCTTACAATATTTTGCGTAAAACAAAATTATTGCCACTGCAAATTTTTTAGTTCGTTGTCGGTACTTTTCATTGTAATCCAAAACTTCTGACATATTCTAAAAATCATTTAGTTTACAAATTACTTACTTTCTTACCTCTTACTTTCTTACCTCTGTTTATTAGTATGCAAACAACGGATATGCTTCCATTGTTTTGTTTACGCGTTCGCGAACAGAAGCGATTACTGCTTCGTTTTCAACGTTTGAAAGTACAGTTTCAATCATTTCGGCAATTTCTTCCATCAGTGGTTCTTTTGCTCCACGGGTAGTGATAGCAGGCGTTCCGAGGCGGATACCCGAAGTTTGGAAAGCTGAACGGCTATCGAAAGGCACCATGTTTTTGTTCACAGTAATATCGGCTTCCACCAACACTTTTTCGGCCACTTTACCTGTCAGTTCAGGAAATTTCGAACGAAGATCCACCAACATGGAGTGATTATCTGTTCCACCTGAAATAATTGTAAAGCCACGTGCAATCAGTGCATTTGCCAGAGCAGCAGCATTTTTCTGTACCTGTGCCTGATATTCTTTGTATTCGGGTTGCAAACATTCACCGAAAGCCACAGCTTTAGCAGCAATCACATGTTCGAGCGGACCGCCCTGAATTCCGGGGAATACAGCCGAATCGAGCAATGCCGACATCATTTTCACTTCGCCTTTTGGAGTGGTTTTTCCCCATGGGTTAGGAAAATCTTTTCCCAACAAAATAATACCACCACGTGGGCCACGAAGTGTTTTGTGCGTTGTAGAAGTCACAATGTGTGCCCATTTTACAGGATTTTCGAGCAAACCTGCAGCAATCAGTCCGGCAGGGTGAGCCATGTCAATCATAAGCAAAGCACCTACTTTGTCGGCAATTTCGCGCATACGTTTGTAGTCCCATTCGCGTGAATATGCCGAACCACCACCCACAATCAATTTGGGTTTTTCGCGCAAAGCCACTTCTTCCATTTGGTCGTAATCCACACGACCAGTATCCTGACGCACATTATATTCAGTTGGACGGTAAAGAATACCAGAACTGTTTACAAGCGAACCGTGCGAAAGGTGACCTCCGTGTGCCAGATTCAGTCCAAGGAAAGTATCGCCGGGATTCAAACAAGCCAAAAACACGGCAGCATTAGCCTGAGCACCCGAGTGAGGTTGCACGTTGGCCCATTCGGCTCCGAAAATTTCTTTCAAACGATCGATAGCAATCTGCTCGCTCTGGTCCACAACCTCGCAACCACCATAGTAACGTTTGCCGGGATAACCTTCGGCATATTTATTTGTCAGCACCGACCCCATAGCTTCCATAACCTGATCACTCACAAAGTTTTCTGATGCAATCAATTCAATACCTTTCATCTGACGCTGTTTTTCGCGTCCGATAATGTCAAAAATTACCTGATCTCTTTTCATTTTAAAAAATGTTTGCCCCCTAACCCCAAAAAGGGGGAATCGAAGACGTAGTTTATATAATTGTTTTATTATTAATTCATTTTTTTAGTTCCCCCTTTAGGGGGTCAGGGGGCAACAACAACTCCTGAAACCTTTCCACAAATTTTCCTACATGAAAGCCATCCAGCAATGCATGGTTGGCGTGAATATCTACCGGCAACCACATTTTATCGCCTTCGTGGGTGATTTTACCAAAAGTGATTTTCGGAATGCTACGTGCCGCACTAAATTTACGTGCATGATTTACAGCATAAAAGTCGACCCATGGAACTGTGGAATAGTGGATTACTTCCGGTCCTGGATCAGGAAATTTCAATCCGAACTCGGCTTTCACTCTTTCCGTTTCTGTTTTGGCCTGTTGCATAAACGCTTCTATATCTTCATTATAAGGGAAATATCCACAACCATAGGTTTCATCTTCCCTGAAAATAGTAGCCCCGGCACCTACACTGTCGTAGCAAACCACTTTATCATCCTCAATCCGGTATCGAAACTCTTCTATTTCGTTAGCCGCTTGAAGCGACAAATATAAGTAATATAACGAAAACTGATACCCTTTTTCTTTTGCAACTTTACGAGCTGCCGAACACTCCAAACGCACAACAACCCCAAACAAAGGTTCATCAAAAGCATTGAATACTTCGAAATGCTCACGGCGTTTCCAGGTTGATATGTCTACAAAGTGTTTACCCTCAACCCCTGAAGGGGAGTTTTGATTGGCTTTTTCTGCCCTTTTTTCTCTTTTATCAATCATTTTCAGTTCTAAAAAAACAATTCTATCCTACCTACTTTAGTATCTGAGGTACATTTTTATTATTTCCCTTTAGGGGGTAGGGGTCATTTCTTTTTCTTCTTTACTGTCCAGCCAAATTTACCGATTTCTTCCCCCAGCTTGTAATAATGACCATGCGAATATGCAATCAGTTTTGCTTCCGAAAGTTTAAAAGTATCGGTTTCAGGATCAATATATTTCGAATCGGCCTGCACATTTATCACCTCAGCAATAAACATATCGTGCGAACCCAGTTTTACAATTTCCTTTACTTTGCATTCAATGCACAATGGCGATTCCCTGACGATAGGTGCTGCCACCTTTTCACCTTTCACAGGTGTGAGTTTCATTTCGGCAAATTTATTAAAGTCCCTTCCGCTTTTCACACCACACCAGTCAGTTGCATAAGCCATGTCCTCGTTGGTGAGATTGATCACAAACTCGCCGTTTTTCTTAATAATATCGTACGAATGGCGCTCAGGACGCACCGAAATATAACACATGGGCGGATTAGTACAAATCGTTCCTACCCAACTAATGGTAATCAGATTGTAATCCTCAGGTGCGCTGCCACACGAAATAAGCACCGCAGGCAAGGGATAAATCATCGTGCCGGGCTTCCAGCTGATATGAGTTTTTACGTTTTCCTTCATTTTTAAATAATCAGATCCAACCTTTATTTCAATTTCACCTCTTCGGCCCATACTTCGCGTTCGCAGTAACGACATTTCAGACGGGTTCTATTATCTTCTTTCAAAACATAAAAACTGGTCTGAACAGGCTGGTGATTGGTAATACAGTTTGGATTAGCGCATTGGATTACCTCACGAATTTCCTCTGGCAATACCAACGGACGTTTTTCAACCACTTCGTAATCGCGGATAATATTAATCTTTGCATCGGGACAAATCAGCGCAAGCTTATTGGTTTCGTTCACTGCAAGCGCTCTGTCGGCAATTTTCACAAGTCCCTTCGAACCAATCTTTTTACTTTCAAGGTTATTTGCAAGCGTAATCTGATTGGTACAGGTGTCTAAATGTAGAATTTGCACCACTTTAAATAATTTGTCAGACGGAATATGATCGATCACCGTTCCATCTTTTAATGCTGCTACTTTTAATTTCTTTTCCATTGAATACGGATTATTGCGAATTAAATCGAATTTTACGAATTATCTACTCATTCCCCTTTAGGGGTTATGGGCCAACACTTTACTCAGAATTGCCTGACGAACATACAAACCGTTTTGCGCCTGTTGAAAATAATAAGCCTTTTCGTTACTGTCCACATCCGGATCAATTTCGGTCACTCGTGGTAGCGGATGCAAAATTTTCAGATTGGGTTTGGAGTTGGCCAGCATATCGTTTTTCAGCGTGTACACATTTTTCACTCTTTCGTATTCCATCAAATCCTGAAAGCGTTCTTTCTGCACGCGTGTCATATACAAAATATCGGCATCGTTGAAATTATCGTTCAGTTCATTCGATTCGGTAAACGGGATATTATTTTTTTTGCAAAATGTTTTATACTCGTCGGGCATTTTAAGTTCGTCGGGCGCAATGAATTTAAAAGTCGGATTGAAATGCGACATGGCCATAATGAGCGAATGTACTGTGCGGCCATATTTGAGATCGCCCACGAGACAAATGTTCAGGTTTTCGAGCGTTCCCTGTGTTTTCAGAATTGAATAAAGATCGAGCAAAGTCTGCGAAGGATGCTGATTGGCACCATCGCCCGCATTGATAATAGGTACAGGCGATACTTCGGAAGCAAAGCGGGCAGCCCCTTCGAGCGGATGACGCATAACAATGGCATCGGCATAGCAACTCACCATGTGAATGGTATCGTTGAGCGTTTCGCCTTTCGACGAGCTACTGGTGGCAGCATCGGAAAAGCCGATAATTTTACCTCCTAGTCGTACCACAGCTGTTTCGAAACTAAGGCGTGTACGCGTGGAAGGCTCAAAAAAAAGCGTTGCAATCACTTTGCCATCGAGTGTTTTGCGGTTGGGATTGGCTTCGAAATCAGCAGCCGAATCGAGAATAGCAAGAATTTCATCTTTGCTGTAATCGGAAATTGAAACTAAACATTGATTGCTCATAAGATTACTCCAAACCCCAAAGGGCTTTTTATTACTCTAATTCATGAAGAAGAATTCAGAGCGTTTTTTGTTAGATTTTAATTTTAAAGAAAAACAATACTCCATTATTAATACCCTTAGATGAAACTGTATTTTCCTCCTTTAAGGGTCAGGGTATAAAAAAAACCAACACAAATCCGACGCAGATTTATATTGGTTTAGTTTTTATTTCAGGCAATTTTCCCAAGCAACTTATTTGCAAATAGTCGCTCTGATTGAAAACATATTTGAATTGCTTTTTTTCCATTTTCTTTCGGTTACAAAGATAGATGAATTTTCGTTATCAGGAAATTGTTTTTGAAGTTTAGGGTTTATTTTTTTTATTTTTCGATATTGATTTTATCTCATCTTCATTTACCCGAAATTCAACAATTCTTCGAACTAAATCAATAGGAACGGGCGTTTTCAACGGAAATTGTATAGCGCCTTTCGACGTTTTGTAGGCCGTGAGTTCGTTGCTGAAAACTACTATAGGTGAGCCGGTAGGGTAGAAGCCTATGTGATGTTTATTGGCCGAAAAATACACAAGTACACCATGAATTTTATATGCAGGCATTCCATAACTGATGATTTCGCTGGCAGTAGGAGCAGCACTTTTAATTACTTCTCTGAGTTGATTCAATATTGGTTGTATCGTTTCGCTTTGAGCTGCAATATATTCATCTACCGTATTATATGCTGTTTTGGAATCCATGCTTTTCGGTTTTACGTGCAATGAAAGAAATTATTTTTTTCCCGTTTTCTGAATTATTTTGTTCAGTATTCTTTCAAAAGTAGTCATACTGGCAATTTCGTCGATATCGAACGAAACGCCGAATGCTTCCTCAACGGCCATTATTAATCTGAGTTGCCCCAGACTATCCCAGTTTTCGAATTCGTTTTGCCTTGTTTGAAGCGTTATTTTATCACTTTGTGTATTGAATGTGGTTACAAAAATTTCTTTTAGCTTTTCTTCTGTATTCATCTGTTAGTTTTTGTCAGTTTTTTTGAATAATAAAGTTCATCGTTTGTAGTAAAACCGTAATCGCTTAAAAAAGTTTTTAACATAGCATTACGCTGCGTTGGTTTGTACACTGCATTCAGTTCATTTACATTGAGTTTTTTTAATTTCTCTATTACAAAGTTCATAAAAAAACGCTCAACTTTTCGGCCTAATACCCTGCAACTTAACATATATGCATCGAGAAAAGCGCTATCGCCATTCAATTTTATAATTGCACAACCAATAATTCCTTCATTGCCAAATTTGTCCTCATATTCGCAGCTAAGTGTTAAATAATCGGAATCTTTAGTGAGATTCAGCATCTCAATATCGCTATATCGTTTTAGGCTCAGGTTGAATTGATTAGTTTTCTGAGTGAGCTGAGCAATACGTTGGTACGATTCGGCATTGACTTTTTTAATTTTAAGCCTTATGTTGAGTTTTTTTATAAATTCGTCGTAACTGAGCTGCTGCGATACGTTTTGTCTTTCAGCATTTCTACGGTACTGATTTGTTTTCTCTATATCTTCGGCTGTAATGGCTGTCCGAGCAAAAAACGGATAAACAACATCAGTTATCAACCAACGGTTTAGTTGAGTAATATCTTTGGGAAATTCGGGCACTGTCAGTTCAGGGATTTCATTTCGGGCATGCTCCCTTTCCACAGGATGATCATCAATAAACACAAAACTATCAACGCCGAGGTTTAAATCGGTTGCCATGCGGAGGATATTGTCGGCTTTTGGCGCCCAGTTAATGTAATGATCCACAAAATCGTCCCATTGCAACAGCATGTTTTTATTCTTTTCGAATACTTCGCGAACATCGTCTTCGTTGTTTTTTGAACTGATAAGCAACAAAACACCCTGATTTTTAAGCTTCAGAATATTCTTCTGGAAATCAGCATAAATTTTTCCTGTTCCCTGATTCCCGATTTGAATGTTCTCCCAACCATCCTCAGCGGCTACACCTCCCCAAATAGTGTTGTCCAAATCCAGAACAAGTACTTTTTTTGTTTTGCCTTGAATGCTGTTTAATAAATAATTCATCTCATTAGCTATGGTTTTAAATCCTGCATATGAGAATTTTATAGAGCCAAGGTACCAGTATTTATCGTCGAATAAAGAATTGTAGCCATGATAGGATATAAGCCGGTTCATTTCAAATACATGAACATTTGGCTTCCGGGAGACGTACATTTTCAGATCATCATTCATTTTGTTTGAAAATGAGTTGTTGTTGCTCGTGTAGGTTTCGACCGAAAAAGGCTGCAACATAAAGTCGGCAATAATAAACTGTGTATAAGTATGATGTGCGCTGAAAAAGTCGATGGCCGTAAATAATTCAGCTGTATCTTGCGCGAATTCGTTGGCATTGAGGTATACAAAAACAAAATCAGGATTAAAGCTGTATAATCCTGATAATGTATTTAGTAATTCCGGTTGCCATTGATTGAAGCCGGCACAATAGACACTCAAATCATTGTTTTTCTCCAAATTATTTTTGAGCGGATCGATATTTACATTGCTCAGTAAAGCTATTTTTTTCATTGTTTTTAACACGAAAAATAAACTGAAATGTTTTGTTAATTAAGTGAATACCGAATCGCCATCACCTTCCTGAAAATAGTCGACCGAAATATCGTGATTCCGGGGAAACAGGTATGGGCGCTTAATGTTACGGATATAAATAAAATTCGTTCTTTTGCTTCTGAGCTTATCGGACAGCCGGTTATCAAATGTGGTGATTGTATTGATAAGTTCTTTCAACGATAAATTAACAAGATAAGCCGCAATACTTCCCATTTGTGCATCGGTGGCATAAATATGATTGACTACCATGTTTTTATCGCGTATTTTAAGCAATACAATTCCTGCAAGTTTATCTTCCTGATTGTAGATTTTAAGCATCCGGTGTTCGAATTGATCGGCTTTGGAACTGAAAAAATACCGAGCCGATTCTCTGTCGGCTTTTCCTTCCGACATCCATGGATATTCTAAAATCCATCTGAAATATTCAATTCCTCTTACAATGCTTTTATCCCTGGCTATAAATGTTTGCAAAAAAACATCCAGCTCATCGTTTAATCGTTTATTTTCAACGATCTTAAATTTGTTTTTACCTTTTTTGTGGATTCCCTTTCTCGATTTCAGTAATTCATTTATCGATCGCTCAAGCAATTTGTAAAAGGTCATCAGCGATTTTAAATCGGGATAACGGGCTTCGAGCATGCTTGCAAAACATAGATTTATGTAAAATGTACGTCCTTTTTTATACTGCGTATTCTGAAAAACACCCAAACTCAAATATGTTTTTTCCAACGAAAACAAAAAATTGGAAATATACAGCGAGTTCTTATATTGTTTTATCAACAGATAGAAAAGCTGCGATGCCAAATTCCCCTGCCGAAAGCTTTCTTCCACCCAAAAGCAACTCAACCAATGTATCTTTTTCTCTCCGTTCTCAGATGGTATGATATCCGGCAAAACACCAACATAACCGACCAAATCGGCATTTTCGTAGGCCGCCCAAAGCAAAATGTCATCATCCGAACAATACGGATTGTTGTATTGCGACCAACCACGCTGAAAACTAATAGGAACTTTATTAAGCACCCTGAAAAATTCGGAGTGGATAAATACTTTAAGTTCGGCTTTGGTATATGATTTTATCTGCATTATTTTCTAATTATTACGTGTTTGGAAATGAACATTTTAAGAATAAAAAACAGATATTCGTTTTTAATAATTGATGCAGCGCTTGCGCTACCTTTAATCTCCATAGGTATCCGCTGAAGATTTGACTTTACGGAGTCAAGTTTCAGATTTGCAGTACCAAAAGTAATATCAACATCATTTCTTATGGCATCGAAAAATGATTTGCTTACTTCGAAGTCGGTATACGGAAATGAAAATAAACGTTCTTTCAGGTTAAAATTATTAGTTAAAAAACGGATTGAGCTTAAGGTTTCGTCAATTTGTTCGCTAAGGCTTAACGCCGGAAAATAAGGATGCGAAACAGAATGAGCTCCTAAACTAAAACCCTGATCAACAAGTTTTTTTATTTGTTCAGTACTGAGATAAGGCTGGTGTTTAGCCAAATAATCTTTAAAATCGATATCCAATACCGGAGCAATCAGATCTGCCAGTTCTTTCGAATTGTAAGTAATGAGCAAAAAATCAGATGCTTGTTTGTATTCGAGATTGTATTTTCTGAAATGTTCAACAATATAACTCAATTGCCCGGGTGTAAGTTCGGTTTTTAGAACTTTTTCAATCAGAATGCTGATTTTGAGTCTGTAGAACATATCCTTATTGTCGATAAAGCCAGTGTTTACAAAAAACGTGGCCGGAATGCCTTTACGAAGCAAAATAGGGGCAACTACATCGTAAAACTGACGCAATCCATCGTCGAAGCTAAGGAAAAAAGCTCGTTTACTTCTTAGCGTTGTAGAGAAATTATTGTCGATAAGGTAATTGTGCGAAACTGCGTTGTAGTTTTGTTGCAGAAAGTCAAGGTCTTTCTCGAAACGGGATGTTGAAATCACCGGATATAAATGTTTGAGATGAATTAAATCTTCATCCGAAACAGCATGGTAAAATGGCAGTATGAGGTGCTGACCCGATAGCCTGATTAAAAAATCAAGATCGAAACTTTTTTGCGTTGTACTCACTAATTTTTTAATTGCCGTTTTCATAACAACAAAGGTAGTTTTTTCGGTTGCCTTTTGCGACTGAAAATAAATTTAATTTAGTTGTTTTCGATGATTACTCCGATTATATTCTCCAATTTCGATTTTAATTTCTCTGCATCCGACTGACGAATGGCCAATTTCATTGCACACATATTATCGAACGATTGATCAAGTATCTGAAGACTCATCTCCTTAACGATACGCATCACTTCATTCATAAGCAGATAATCAAATTCTATCGAAATTATTTCGTCGATAGTTTGCTCCACTATGCTGGCCTGTTCAAGCGCATCCCTACTTGCTTCCTTGTAAGCCGTTATTAATCCCCCGGTACCGAGTAAAATGCCACCGAAATAACGCACCACTATAACAAGCACATTTGTAAGTTCAAACGAATTGATTTGCCCAAGAATAGGCCTTCCTGCTGTTCCCGAAGGTTCGCCATCATCGTTGGCGCGCCATTCATTTTTTGTATTTCCAAGCATGTAAGCGTAACAAATGTGGCGTGCATCGTAGTATTGTTTTCGGTATTGTGCTAAAATTTGATTGATTTCGTCTACATTTTTCACCGGAAATGCAAAGGACAGAAATTTACTTCCTTTTTCCTTGTAGCTTCCCTCGCTACTCGATGCTATGGTTCTAAATGTATCGGACATGAAATCTCAGATGCGTATTTTTATGCAATCCACAAAAGTAATGAAAATGTATTATAAAATAAAATTCGGTGTATGAAAGGTTAAACAAAATAAAATGAGTTTATTGTGTTGATATTTAAAAGTTTACATTCATTAGCAATAGCGTTAATTCAATGAAAAAAATAAACTTTCATTCGCTCAGATTGTTTTATAAATAGTTTTATAAAAAGATAATGAAGTGTTTACAATTTTAAAATCTGAATTCTATGTCGAAAATTGATTTAAAACAAATTTATCTGGAACTTGAGCTCCAGATAAAGAGGTTAAATCAGTCCAATATGACTGTTTACCGCGATGATGCCAGAGATGATGCTCAACAGGTAATCCGTGAGCTAAACAAAGAAATTGATCTGTGGGTCAGTTGGTTGAATGAACGACGTATTGCTTGCTACGATCTGGAAAACCTGTTGATAGCTCAAAGAGAGAACATAAAGCTCGATCGACTTAAAAAGAAGGGAGTTGATCAAACAGAATTAGAATTGTTCAAAAACGATATTCTCCGATTGATTGCCAGGGCAATTATGAATACCTATCTGGAGTCGCTTTTTTTAGATCAAAACATAAAGAAACATAAATCGGATGACTTGTTTGAAGCTTGATGCCCATATCGCTTTTAGTTTGTTAGAAAAAAGGGACAAAATAAACTTTGAAATTTAAATACCTGCCTGTAGAATTTAATCGGGGGCAGGTGTTTTTTTATATAAAAAAACGGTCGGATAGCAAAAAAAATAGTGTATATTTGCAAGCGTTATTCAAAAAATATGCCTTTTTAGCTCAGTTGGTAGAGTAATTCATTCGTAATGAATAGGTCTGGGGTTCGAGCCCCCAAAAAGGCTCATGGGTTGAGCCAGCTGTTTAAAATCAGTAATTATGTTGATGTTCGATAACTCTATATTCGCTTCATTTGTACCTCAAATAATCATGTTGATTGGTTATTTGTCGTGTTTGTTGATGCCCGGATATTACCTTTCAGAACAAAAAGCGGCAGTGATTGCTCAACAATTTGAATTTACACAATCTGTTTCTGAACTTCCTTCTGTTCAGGCAACTACCTTCAACTATTGCTATCAGCAAATGGATGCTACAGTTGAAGAAGAAAAGATACAAATCAGTCCGGCAGTAAATTCATTTGTTTATTTTGTTGATTTTCATATTGATCTGCAAAACTCATTTTCTTTCACCTTATTTTCGCGTCCTCCACCAGCACTTGTTTAATACCTACCGTATAAAGGTCATTTTTCAGGGTTGTGTCAGCATATAGTTATTTATTGTACCGACCCCTTTCCAGACAAAAAACAAGTGAAAAATTTCATTCATTTACCATTCGTAACTAAAACAAGTAGATAGTAATGAATACAGCCAATCATATTAAATGTTCAAAAAACATCCAATTATACTTTTGGTAGCTGCATCGTTTAGTTCTGTAGCTATAAAAGCCGAAAAAATACCCGTTGAGAAAATAGATACCGTAGCATTGACCGAAATTGTGGTTCAGGCTTCGCGCGATCAATCAAAACTTAAAAGTCTTTCCAGTTCTGTTTCGGTGATCAATTCAAAACAGATTGAAACTTTAGGTATCAGTACATTAACCGATGTAACATCGACAGTTGCTAACTTATTTATGCCCGATTACGGATCAAAACTTACATCGCCCATATACATCCGTGGCGTGGGTTCGCGTATCAATTCACCATCAGTCGGATTGTATGTCGATCACATTCCTTATTTCGAAAAAGCAGCTTTCAACTTCGATTTTTTCGATATCAGCCGCATTGAAGTGCTTCGTGGACCACAAGGAACCCAATACGGACGAAATACAATGGGAGGAATCGTAAATATCCTTACAAAATCACCCCTGAACTATCAGGGAACAGATGTAAATATTCAAGCAGGAACTTATGGCAGCTATTTGTTGAATGTTGGGCATTATGCTAAATCCAGCGAACGCTTTGCCTATTCATTATCGTTGAATTACAGGCATAACGATGGTTTTTTCACAAACGATTTTCTGAACAAAAAAGTGGATCTGCTTGATTCGTACGGAATGCGTAACCGCTTGATATGGAACGTAACCGATCGTTTCTCGATTGAAAACATTCTGAGTTTTGAGCGCAGTATTCAGGGAGGATATCCGTATGCTGTTTACAATGAGGCGACCGGCAAAGCAGAGCAAATCAGGTACAATCAGGAAAGTGGTTACGACAGAGATTTGCTTTCGGATGCTTTATTGCTGAAGTACAAAGCCGATAATTATACGCTCACATCTACAACATCTTATCAATACTTGTCGGACAAACAGTCAATTGATCAGGATTTTACGGTTGATTCTTTGTATTTTGTAATTCAAGGTCAGAAACAGAATATGATTTCGCAGGAACTTACAATTCAATCCAACGGGAAGAAAAAACTCAACTGGATATTTGGTGCATATGGTTTTGCGCAGCAATTCGATAACCAGGTGAATGTAAATACTTACAAAGCAAAAACAGAAACCACAAAAAAATATGATCATACAATAGCAGGTGGCGCTTTGTTTCATCAATCAACGTTGAATGATTTTCCTGTAAGAAATATGAACATTACCGCCGGTATACGTTTGGATACCGAAACAGATCAACTTGGATATCAATACGACAGGATTAGAAACGGAATTTTTGCTTCCCTGGCCGATACTACTTATACAGCTTTGAATTCTATTCAGATATTACCAAAATTAGCTGTAAATTATAAACTCAACAATACCAATTTATATGCTTTAATCAGTCGTGGTTACAAAACGGGAGGTTTCAATTCTACTTTCGAACGCCCCGAAGACCTTACTTTCGATCCCGAACACAGTTGGAACTACGAAATAGGTGTAAAATCATCAGTGTTTGAGAATAGATTATTTGTCGAAGGTTCGTTGTTTTATATTGATTGGAAAAACCAACAAATCTATCAGGCCACACCAAGCGGTACAGGTTCGATGCTCAAAAATGCAGGACATTCGGTGAGTAAAGGTTTGGAACTAAGTTTGAATACAGCATCAATACAGGGTTTTGAATTGATGGCGAGCTATGGTTACACACATGCCACATTTATTTCGAATGTGCTGAGTGCTACGGCTGATTACAGTGGAAATTACATTCCCTATGTTCCAAAAAACACAGTTGCAGCTCAATTGAAAAAAACGGTTGAAATAACTAATTCTGTTTTGCTCAACCGTATTGTTATGAGCGTTTTGTACAAAGGTACAGGTTCAATTTATTGGGACGATAAAAACTCACACAGTCAGGATTTTTACAACCTGCTTGATGCACGTATTAGTTTTGTACGTAAAAATGTACAATTCGATTTTTGGGGAACTAACCTCACTTCTGCTGTTTACGAATCGTTTTATTTTGAAGCACTTGGAAAAAAATACATACAAAACGGAAAACCTCTGCAGGCAGGAGTGAAACTGTCTGTCAAATTTTAAATCATGAACGAAAAAAACTGGCACAAATTCCCACTTTTATTTAGTTTGTACATTGCGCAGTCGATACCCATGAGTTTTTTCTCAACTGTGGTACCTGTGATTATGCGACAGGAGAATTATTCGCTATCGTCGATAGGCTTATTGCAACTTGTGAAACTGCCCTGGACGCTTAAATTCCTTTGGGCACCGATTGTCGACAACAAAGCACGTACAACTAAAGACCTGAAACGCTGGGTGCTGATTTCGGAATTGTTTTATGCGGCCATTATTTTTTCGATTGCCTTTTTCGATCTGCAAACCGATTTCAAGCTCATTATTTTCCTTGTTGTGATTGCTTTTATCGCTTCGGCAACACAGGACATTGCAGTTGATATTTATGCCATTTTATCGTTGAAACCTTCCGAACGCAGTCTTGGAAACAGTATGCAGTCGGGGGGGAATTTTATCGGTTCATTTTTTGGAACAGGCGTATTGTTGGTGGCTTATCATTACTATGGTTGGTCCAATGTGCTTATGCTGCTTTCCGTTTTTGTGATCATTGCGGTGATGCCTTTGTTCCTGTCCAAAAGAGAGGTAACGGCTGTTGAGAACATCAAAAAAGAACGGGTGACGGTGAAGGATATACTTTCTTTTTTCCGTGAAAAAGGCAAGCTGAAGCAAATTCTGATATTGATATTCTATTATTCGGGTATCATTGGTATTATGGCCATGCTCAAACCTTATTTGGTCGATTTAGGTTATAACGTAAAGGATATAGCTTTTATGTCGGGAATTTTCGGAACACTTACAGCTGCCTGTTCCACTTTGTTGGGCGGATTTATCATGCGTAATATAGGCCGTCGCTCTGCCATGTTTCTTTTCTTGACCGTTACTTTGATTGCCGCAATTTACTTCCGAATGCTTGCATCTACTACGCCATCGGTAATGGCTTTGTACGTTGGCATCGGACTTATTTGGTCGGCTTACGGATTATCGACAGTAGGTATTTATACGCTTTCGATGGATGCAGTGCGCAAAGGACGCGAAGGAACTGATTTTACAATTCAGATTGTAATTACTCATATTGGTAGTTTGCTTATTGCCACCGGTAGTGGAAAAGTGGCACATGCTTTCGGTTACAAAGGATTATTTACGGCCGAAGCCATCGTCACGGCATTTACTTTTATCGTGCTTTTTTACGCTTTGCCCCGTAAAAAAATATTAAGCAATAAGAAGAATTGAATGTCGTATTAATGAACCGATAATGTGCTATTTATCGTCTTTTTATTAAATTACAACAATGGAAATATCAGAAAATCTATTTCAAAAATACAATGTTCCGGTGCCACGCTACACAAGCTATCCACCGGCAACATCCTTTCATACAGGTTTTAGTGGCAATGATTTTATCGAACAAATAAAATTATCGAACACTGCCGAGCCTGAAAATATATCTATTTACATCCACATTCCTTTTTGTACGCAGCGTTGCCATTTTTGTGGCTGCAATACGGCTTTGTCGCAAAGCGAGGATCGAATAAAGAGGTATGTCGATGCTGTTATTGCCGAAATACGGCAAATGGCCGCCTGTATTGATAAAAAACGGATGATCACGCAGGTGAGTTGGGGAGGTGGAACTCCTAACTCTATCGATTTGGCCTATGTAGGCGAAATAATGTCAGTACTGAAGTCGGAGTTTACTTTTGCTGCTTATGCCGAAATAGCGATGGAATGTAGTCCGGCTTATCTTGATTTCGAAGATGTGGATGTGTTGCAAACGATTGGTTTCAATCGTATTAGTTTAGGAATTCAGGATTTTCACATGAATGTTTTGGATGCCATCAATCGTCGTCCGCCGAAACATGATGTGGGCAAAATGCTTGCTTATATGAAAAATAAGGGTTTTAAGGGATTGAATATTGATCTTGTTTATGGTTTACCCCTTCAAACTTTAGATTCGTTTGCCGAAAACATAGAAAAAACAATCGCTTTGCAACCCGACAGAATAGCTACTTTTTCGTATGCCCACATTCCATGGTTTAATCCTGCTCAAAAGCTGATGGAGCAACATCGCTTTCCTACTCCCGATGAAAAGCTTAAAATGTTGGTGTATGCTATTAATGAGCTTTCGAAAAACGGCTATGAGGTCATTGGAATGGATCATTTTGCGCGTATGGACGATGAACTGGCCATTGCAAAACACAACGGACAGTTGCACCGCAATTTTCAGGGATATAACACCAAGAAAACAACCGGACAGGTGTATGCTTTCGGTGCTTCGGGAATTAGTCAGTTGCATGGTTGTTTTGCTCAGAACATAAAGCAATATGATAAATATATTGAAGCCATTGAATCGGGAAAACTGGCTATAGAGCGGGGCTATTTGCTTACAAAGGAAGACATTATAATACGTGACACTATCAACGAAATTATGTGTAACGGCGTTTTACATTTCGACGAAATGGCAGCAAGATTTAATTGTTCGGTGGATGAATTTATGCGTATCACAAAGTTCGAAGTATCGAAAATTACATCCCTAATCAATGATAAGTTAGTGGAAATATACGGGAATACATTAAGAGTAACACCCGAAGGAATGCTTATCGTGCGCAATGTGGCAGTGGCTTTCGATCCGGGATTTGTGCCGGTGACAAATAAGTATTCAACAACTATCTGATATATAAAATATGAACGCATGAAAGCTGTATTGTTAGCCAATATGGGTGCACCTGTATCGGAAAAAGGAATGAAGGTTTTTCTGAAACGTATGTTCAGCGATAAAGCAATTCTTTATGCGCCTGCCTTTGTACGGAGCGTGGTGTCGACTTTACTTAGTAATGTCCGTTATAAATCTTCGTGGAAAAAGTATTTACAGATCAATGGTTCTCCTCTGCAAAGATCGATGGACAAAATGGCTTCGGATTTGCAACAGTTGTTGAGCAATGAGTATATTGTCAACGCTGTATATTCATATTCCGAACCTTTTATCGAAGAAAAGATAGCCGAATTGTACCGACAGGGGATCAGGGAGATGTGGGTGATTTCGATGTATCCGCAAGCCAGTTATTCAACTACAGGAAGTGTACAGACATCGCTCGATAAGATGCAAAACAAATACAACGATATCAGGTTCCGTTTTATTGAAGATTATTTTGACAATGAGCTTTTTATAGATTACTGGAAAGAACTGATCAGTGACAAAATTGCTGAAATGAAATATACTCAACCTTATTTATTGTTCAGTTCGCACGCTATTCCGCGCTCTTTTATCGATCGAGGGGATTTGTACACCGAAAAGATGAATACATCGGCCCGGCTTATCTCCGAAAGTCTTGGATGGAAGTACAGCCTAAGTTATCAATCGAAAATCGGACCCATTGAATGGACAAAACCATATACAAGCGATTATCTGAAAGAACTAAGCAAAAAAGGAATCGATGAAATCATTGTAGTTCCGCTTAGTTTTATCAACGAGAACCTCGAAACAAGATACGATCTGGATACTGAACTTATTCCTTATGGACTGAATACACTCGGCATTAAAAATATTTGCAGAGTAACTTTACCCGACAGTAACCCTAATTTGGTGAAGATGTTCAGAGAATTTATAAATAGTTACAAGTTAAATAGTTCGGGAAGTAGTTGATAATTATTAATTTGAAAATTTGAGAATTTGAAAATTTGAGGAGTTGGTAAAGTTTCGAAATAACTGGAGATAGATGAAAATTATTTATTTGAAGATTTGAAAATTTGTCCCGAAAGCTTTCGGGATTGAGAATTTGAAGAGGGGCTGTAAGAATTTAAATTTAGTTCTGAGTTTCGGGTTTTGGCTGGAGGCTCTTGACTTTCTTTTGTCTGAAGTCAAAAGTCAAAAGTCAAAAGTCTGGAGACCGGAGACTGGCGACTGTTGACAATTCAACGATTGGCAAATTAGCATATTGGCACATTAGCAAATAGTATTTATAATGGAAACAGAAAAAGATATAGTGATTATTGGTGCAGGGCTTACTGGTTTAGCGCTTGCCTATTATTTGAAAAAAGCAGGAAAAAATGTGATACTGTTGGAACAGAGCCATCGTACCGGGGGTGTTATCGATTCGGTAACAGAAAATGGATTTACCTACGAAAAAGGACCTTCAACAGGCGTACTCGGTTCATTGGAAATTATTGAGCTTTTTGATGAACTGAAAGCTAAATGTGTGCTCGAAACCGCCAGCAAAACATCGGCAAACAAACGCTATATCTGGAAAAAGACGAGATGGGTAGCTTTACCTTCGGGTCTTGTTTCGGGGGTCACAACACCTCTTTTTACACTTTACGATAAATTCCGTATTTTGGGTGAACCATTTCGCAAAAAAGGTGGATATCCCGATGAATCTGTGGCCGAAATGGTGGTGCGACGATTGGGAAAGAGTTTTCTCGATTATGCTGTGGATCCTTTTCTCTCCGGTGTGTATGCCGGCGATCCTTACAAACTGATTACCCGTCATGCTTTGCCTAAACTTTATGCGCTTGAGTTCAATCATGGCGGATTTATAAGAGGCACAATTGCTAAACACAAGGGTGTGAAAGTTCAGTCGCATACAAATGCACATAAAATTACGCGCGAAGTGTTTTCGGTACAGGGAGGATTGAAAAACCTTACTGAAGCATTGACAAACGAAATCGGATACGATCGTATTTTATTGGGTTGTACCGAAACAAAAATAACGCCCGTCGCACAGGGTTTCAGTATATCATATACCGATGCTTCGGATGTGAAGAAAGAATTGCTTTCGCACAAAGTGGTCACAACCATTGGTGGCTATGCCCTGAATGAACTATTGCCTTTTGCCGATAGTCATTTTATTGAAAACATAAGCAATACTACTTATGCTCCGGTCATTCAGGTGGCGGCAGGTTACAATAAATGGACAGGTGTAAAGCTCGATGCATTCGGCGGTTTGATATCATCGAAAGATAAACGCAGGATCCTTGGCGTTCTTTTTCCTTCTGCTATTTTTGCCGGACGTGCACCACAGGGAGGAGCAATGCTTTCGGTGTTTATGGGTGGAATGAAAAACAAGGAAATGCTTCAATTGTCCGACAACGAAATTGAAGCCATCGTTAAGCAGGAATTACGTCTTACAATGAAAACTACAAACGATCCGGATTTGTTGCGTATTCATCGTTATCAACATGCCATAGCACAATACGATATAAAGAGCCAAAAACGTTTTGAATCAATTGCTGCACTCGAACAAAACTATCCTGGTTTGATTTTAGCCGGTAGTTTTCGCGATGGCATTGGTATGTCCGACCGGGTGAAACAAGCCAAAATGATAGCCGATAAGCTTATCAACGAATAAGATTATAAATGAATCATCAGATACGTTTTTTACAACCAATTGTCTGTTTTTGTTGTTTAAGTATGTGTTCCAAATTAGTTTATATAATATTTTTATTGAACGCTAAGACGCTATGTCGCTAAGACACAAAGGAAAATCATTTTAGCGACTTAGCGTCTTGGCGACTTTGCGTTTAAAATAGTATAAATTAATTCTGGTCATTTACTTAGTATATAGTTTAAAAAAATCAACGAAAAAACAATCAAATGAGAAAAAGCACCTACATCCTTACATTTTTATTTTTACTGACTATACATCTTGCTGCGCAGGATAAACCCATAGTAAAAGCACCTAAACAATATAGTTTTGAGTTTGGATACCGAAATGTGTTTGCACAATCCAATATGTTGAATAACAATAAGGCTACGAATGGTTATGGTATGTTGTTCGACTATGCCTGGCAACTCAGTGGTTTTGACGGTAAAAAAGCAAAATCGTTTATCACTGTTCCGCTTGGATACACTGTGTTAATGGTCGATGATGCGCTTTCGAAGAGCATACATATGCTTAACTATGGCTGGACTGTGCGCCACGAATTGTCGCGAAACGAAAAGATAGTTCCTTTTGTGGGCTATGGTTTATTGCTCAACAATATGCGCGTTACCGACGTCGAAGGATCGTTGTTTGGACATCAAACACAGTTCGATCTTGGAGTCAACTTCAACACTTCCAAACGGTTAAAGTATTTTGCAAAGATTGAATACAGCTACACTTCTTATCCCCGTTTCAACGAACCCGAACGCATTCGTCTGCATTATGCCGATCTAAGAGTGGGAGTGAGGTTTTGAACCAAAGCAAGGCATCAAAGCTGGCCAACATTGGGTTGAAAGAAAAAAAATCAAAAAAAACAAACATTTAACCGGATAATTATCAAAACAAAGCCATTTACAGGACTTATAAATTTAGAAAAAGTTGGTTGAACTTCGTTTATTCTTGATTATCTTTGCTACCCAAAATAAATAACAAAAAAAGATATGGAAATCTCAGGAAAAATTATTGCCGTATTGCCTCAGGCAACCGGACAAGGAAAAAACGGAATGTGGCGTTCGCAGGATTATGTATTGGAAACCGCCGATCAATACCCCAAAAAAGTATGTTTCAATTTATTCAACGATAAAATAGATCAATTCCCAATGGCCATCGACGATGTGGTGAACGTAAGTTTCGATGTGGAAAGCCGCGAATACAACGGACGTTGGTACACCACCATTCGTGCATGGAAAGTTGATAAAAACGTAGCTACAGCAGCACCTGTTGGTCAAACGGCAGCTGTTTCGGGTACTCCTTTCGATGGTGCTCCTGCATCTGCCGGTGAAGGAAGCGATTTACCGTTTTAAAGCCCTCTAAGCCCTTAGGGGGAATAGAAAATATTTATTACAAACGATATTGAGTCAAAGTAATCATAAAAACTCCTCTTTTTTGAAGGAGTTTGGGGAGGCTGATGAATAATAAAATATTATTAGGCATGAGTGGCGGCACCGATAGCTCGGTTGCTGCCATTCTTTTATTGGAGCAGGGTTACGAAGTGACGGGCATAACCTTTCGCTTTTGGGAAGAAGGTGATAATTTTCATCTCAGGGATGCGCAGCAACTGGCCACCCAACTGGGCATAGAACACATTGTTTACGATGCCCGCAATGTATTTAATAACACTGTGGTTCGTTATTTTGTGGACGAATATTTAGTAGGCCGCACTCCATTTCCCTGTGTGAAATGCAACAACGAACTGAAATGGAAACTGATACTACAGGAAGCCGACCGGTTGGGCTGCGATAGGGTAGCCATGGGCCATTATGTAAATATAATACACGAAAAGGATCGTTATTTTGTGGCTGAAGGGGTGGATGCCGATAAAGATCAGTCGTTTTTTCTGTGGGGATTGAGTCAGGAACAATTGGCGCGGATTGTTTTTCCTTTGGGTGGTTTCCACAAAACAGAAGTACGTAAAATGGCAGCCGATCGTGGATTTCTGAAAGTATCCGAAAAGAAAGACAGCCTTGGCGCTTGCTTTTGTGCCGGTGATTATCGTCCTTTTCTGAAATCGCAACTTATTGAACCCGATAAAACAATTTATCCCGGAAATTTTATTGATGAAAATGGAAAGGTAGTAGGACAACACAATGGATTTCCACTTTACACAGTAGGGCAGAGGCGGGGATTGATACATTTGAACCGGAAAGTGTTTGTAAAGGAAATACGTCCCGAAAGCAATGAAGTAGTACTGGCACCGCTCGAAGGGATGTACAAAACAAATTTTCTGATTCGCGATGTGAATGTAGCAGATCAGCATCTGTTTACTGATCAATTCGACATTGTTTGCCGCATTCGTTACCGTAAACAGAATACACTCTGTCGTGTTGTTTTCCTTGAAGACGGAAATGCCCGTGTAGAACTTGCCGAAGCACTCGAATCCATTGCTCCCGGACAAACCGCCGTGTTTTATCAACAAGGAAAAGTGCTTGGAGGAGGGTTTATAGTTGGATAGTTTCGGGTTCAGAAGGCAGATATTAATTTGAAGATTTGAAGATTTGAAAATTTGAAAATGAAGAGGGGGAAGTTGACAGTTATTAATTTGAAGATTTGAGAATTTGTCCCGAAAGCTTTCGGGATTGAGGAGTTGGTAAAGTTTCGGGTTCTGAGTTTTGAGTTCTGAGTTTCGGTTTCACCGCTTCACTTAATCAATTAATCAGTTATTCAACGCTTCCACACGGTTATTTATTACCCTAAATCTCGCGTACCGATGATCTCCCCTTGTTTTAAGGGGAGTACCCGAAGGGGGAGGGGTTAATGTTTTGGGTTCCGGGTTTCGGGCTTCGAGGTTCATGTTTCGGGAGACGATTCAATCATTCAACCATTGGCACATTAACTACGCTTCCACACGGTTATTTATTACCCTAAATCTCGCGTACCGATCTTGCTCCCTCTCCTTTGGGAGAGGGCTGGGGTGAGGTTTGGGGACTGTTGACTGGAGACATTTCAACCATTGGCATATTGTTTTTGTTCTTTTGTTTTATATGCATTGCCCTATCGGACAAATGCTTATTTCTTTCCGCTCCTTTGGAGCTTTCAAATAGCTGCAACGCAACGGACAGAAGTATTGCTTTACAAGTCAGACCTGACAGGTTTTCAAAACCTGTCAGGTCTTGCAGGGGGCAATAGTTCAACGATTCAACAACGACATTAGACATTAGACCTTTGACTTCAGACCACATATAATTCAACGCTTTTGACACAGTTTATAGAACAGACCCCGTATAAAATCAGTTTAGCGAAACAACAAGCTTGCTTGATAAACCATTAAACCGGTTTAGTGAACCATAAAACCTGTTTGGCAGACCATAAAACCTGTTTGGTAGACCATAAAACCAGTTTGGCAAACCATTAAACCTGTTTGGCAAACCATAAAACCGGTTTAGCGAAACATAAAACCAGTTTGGCAGACCATAAAACCGGTTTGGTAGAGTATAAAACCGGTTTGGTGGAATATAAAACCTCTATTTTCCCGTGCTGAGTGAAACGGTAGTAATATAAAATCAAATGATTACCAGGCATTTGAAGAAAAGTAATGCCCGGGAGCTATTTACTGCATGGACTTTGCTAAGGGCGTGTTTGCGGTGAATATTGACTGTGTGCTCGCTGATAATCAATTTGTCGGCAATGTGTTTATGTATCGTTCAGCCAAAAAATGACTAAAAATGGCTATATGAAATGGAAGAAGAAGCAACTATATTTGCAAAATCATTTTTTAAGTATGAAACGAGCATTTAAACAGACATTTAAACCAAAGACAATGTTCATTGCGAGTTCCATGCGACAACTATCTAAAAAATAAATATGAACGCATGAAATAGCATATATTTTCTTTATCATCTTAAATTCAGTTACTACTATGGCAAAAAAACCAAGAATACCGCGGTTAATCGACGCCTTTAGTCCGTACATTAGCGTAACAGGCAATTATTTAGCTGATGGTACGCCTACCAATGCCAGTCGTTTGGGCATAACCGAACCCGAAGTGGCAATCTGGCAGGGATTCGTAACAATATGGACGCCGCTATATACAAAGTATAGCGATAAGAAAAACAGCCGTACCACAGCGATCAAAGATCAGTTGTACGAAGTGATTAATAGCTGTGTAGCATTTGATCAAAGCAATCATATATTGGACAGGATAGCTTCGTCGACAGCCGTCACCATTACCGATTTGGAAACCTTTCATATTAAAAGCGGTCCGCTGGAAAAAACCACTCATTCAATACCTGTTACCTCTGTCAGCGAGATGGTATCACCTATCCTTCAGCCCATAGGCGGAGGTTTGGTGTCGGTTAAATGCTATACTTCCACCAGTCAGCGCGCCGGCATATGCACCGGAGCCGATAGTGTGCAATATATGTATGCTGTGGGCACCACTCCGCCAGCATCGGCCGAAGCCGAAGGCCTGAAAGCAGGAATTTCCACCAAAGCTTCGTTCAAACTGGATGCAGGTTCCGCCTCGTCGGGCAAATACCTCTATATCTATCTGCGCTGGTACAATGCCAAACACCCCCATCTGGCCGGACCATGGAGCAGCCTGAATACAACGCTGATACTTTAGTACCGCAAAAGGGCAAAGGAATCAAAAATATCTGCCGGCAGACTGTTTCGAACACTACGCTTCTATACGGGCTTTATCTTAGGTGAAGCCCGTATTTATTATAAATAATTACCATTTAATGCATTCGCTTTAATATTCATTTAATAAATCGTTGTTAATTTAAAAAATGTTTTTACCTTTGGGGGGAGATAGGAAATTGAAAGGTAAAGTGATATTTTGAAAATTAAGAAGTTGGATAGGTGTGACAAGACCCAATTTGATCAATTAGCATATTCTATTGAATATAAACAATATAAAAAACATATCAACTGACATAAGTGCGACAGCGTAGTGCCTACATAGATGTTAGTAATTATATAAAAAGGACAATGATGATATATAAAGTATTCTTCGCAGAGACAAGTAATGACATAAATGACCCATATTTTCATAAGGAATTTTTGGGTTTATGGGAAAAGAAGGATGGCTATTTATCAGAGATCAGATTTCCGAGGAATAAATTACCAATTGCCGAAAATGATAATATAATTGACATACTAAAAGAAACAAGAGTTTGTAAAATATATCTTGAGGACCCTGACCCTGAAATGACGGCGGAAATTATTGTCGAAGAAACAAATCAAGTAAGAGGTATTTATTATCCAAGAATATATAGAGGTGTTTGTTCTGATGATGACTTGTCAAGTGTATCCATTTTAGGAAGAGATAAGAAAACAATAGAAGCATTTAATATTCCAATAGATGAGAATCTACTTGTTAATTCTATTGAACAACTCAATACTCTTTCTGAATTTCTAAATAAAATATTGAGAACGGTATTTCCAGCCCCTTCAAATTTTGAGACATATGGTTTTGATATTAGAAATTTAATTATTCTTTCGGCAACAGAGTTTGAAGCACAAATAGCTGGAATATTAAAAATAAATGAAATAAAACCACTTAAAAAGAATTATACGATATTTGATTTTTTCAAATCAGATGAGATACTTAGGTTGTCTGAGTATGAAGTAAAATTCTCACGATTTCCAGACATCCCAACAATGTCACCATTTAGTAATTGGAAAAATGCAACATCATTTAATAGTTTAGACTGGTATTCAAATTATAATAAAATTAAACACGATAGAGAAGATAATTTCCATAAAGCACGACTGATTGATTTATTAAATTCGATTTCAGCATGTTATATTTTACTTTTAGCTCAGTATGGAAATCGACCCATTATCAATGGATCTCTATCCAATTATTGGAAAATAGTGAAATTACCTGATTTCGATATCTCAGAGAAATTAATAATTCCTTTAAGGGATAATGAATGGGAAATGAAAAAATACAATTGCTAACATTTTGTATAAGTAATGGTAGGGAAAGTGTTAAATATAAAGGTTTGTAGCCCGCTCAAACTGCGTAGCGGTTTGATAGGAAACTATCACGTAATCTGCCACTACTCATACAATTTACCGTTAGGCGAAAGTGTAGAGTCGCTAATCTTAAAGTTCATTTAATTGTATATCAAAGATGAAAGAATTATTCAAGTGTATGGGTATGTATTTAAATGCATGTGGACTAAAGAAATATGAGGAAGATGTGACTCTTATTCAAAAAAAACTTGATGTTAATTATGATATCCCTATAATCTTTGTTGGACTTTTGAAAGAATTATGTTTTGAGAAGCCTCAAGCATATTGGAAGAGAGATGTAGCTAATGAAATTCGAAGTAATATTGATGATTATATATCAACTGATTCGGAATTGTTTCTGTTATCTTTCAATAATTCAGCAATTGAGTTTTTTGAGTCAATAAGAGCGTATGAAAGTATCACTAGAATTATTTCAGAGATACGAAATGTCGCTTTTGAACAATCATTTAAAACACGAATTTTTAGAAATCCTATATTTTCTCAATTGTGTGAGGATTTCTTGATGAATATGTATCGGGTATTAAAGTCCATTGTTAATCAATTTAGTGAGAAGGATTATTCAAGTCAAAATACGTTAACCCCAATTATTCAGTGCTTAAGCAAAAATGGATTTGTAAAATCAACTGATATTAATGTTGATTTGAGAAATTCCGTAAATCACGGCAATGTTTTTACAAGTGGTAGCACAATAAATTACCGCTTTGGTAATGCCCCAGATTACAAGATTAAAACTATTAATTGTTGGGAGTATGATGATTTGATAAATCAGACTTATGATACAGCTTGTGGAATTCTTGTTGGTATAATTCAGTCATTATCAAAAAATCCGTCAATATTGGAATCAATAGTGATTATTCCAGATAAAAATGCTTTTGAATGGTTTAAGCTGATGTATAAAAACGAGAAAGTAAAAGTATTGGATGTTTCTGAAGTTGATTTAAAGTCAAGACAGATAAGTATAAATATTGAAACTCATATAGAGAAAAAGGAAGATTTAATTATTGCTTTAATAGAATTAACTAGAAGTTCATTTCTTTTATTCCCCAATTATGATAGATATTTTGTTGGATATGAGCACCGTAGAAGCTGTTCGGGGTATATCAGATTAACTAATAAACAGTTAATAAAAGGTTTAAATGCTATAGAGTTATATAAGTTGGCAGTTGATTCAAATGATGTTATGATTTCAGATATTATGGATGCAGATATCAATATCAATGCTTACAAATATCATATATTCCCGAAGATCAAAACAAGAGAATATGAAGTAATTGATGTTCAAGATATTAGTGTCGGTGATTTTAAAAGATTAAAGGCAAATCTTATTATTGGAGAAAGAGCATGTAAAAGTGATATTTGGTCCATCGTTAAAAACGTTATTTTCGAGTTAAAGTCTTTTGAGACTCCTCAAAATCCATTTATCAATATCTCTTGGGGTAAAAGTCAGGCCGATATGGTATTTCTCAATGTATTTGTAGATAGTTTAGAAAGAAATAACTTTAACTTGTTTCCAAACAATTCATCTTTTGTCGGCTTAGCTCATTTTTATAAGGATGAATCTTGTCCAAGATTACAAAATGGAGGTGTAATGGAAAATCTTTGGAGAGTTTATAAAAAAGACAAAATGAAGGATGGTATTGTAATGGCGTGGAATCCAAAATATAAAAACACCCTCGCCTAATACTAATTCCTGCGGTAGGCACGACCCAGCAAGGAAGCGTCGGTTGAACCGTATTCCCACTTGCAGGAGGGTAGTTTAACGAGCGTGAAGAAGAAAAATATTTCCTATGGGAAAAGCGGCACTTTTCAAAGCACTTCCCGAAGGGAATTTAGTTCAATACACGCCTCGTATGTTCACAGGCTGGCTAACGTGAACAATATAAAAAAAATGATGAAAGCGAAATTATGTTTGATTTTATTACTTGTTTCTACTTTAACCAATGCTCAAACTTTTTTGGATTCAGTAAGAACAGGTAAAATCACAATGGATAAATATGTCCAAAGATATAATGATATAGACATATTTGATCACAGTGTTATTCCATTTAAAGACAATGAAAAGTGGGGATATAAAGATAAAAATTCAAAGATTATCATTGCTCCGAAATATGATGAAGCTTCACAGTTTCAAAATAATGTGGCTGTTGTAAAATTGAATGGTAAAAATGGATTGATTAATATACGCGACAGTATAATTATATCATTTGGCAGATACGACGATATATATGTTTTTAAAGAAAAAAGAGCAAGAATCAAAGAAGAATAATTTGTTTGGTATAATTGATATTAAAGGTTACGAAGTGATGCCATGTATTTATAAATCATGCGATAATTACAGGTTTGGACTATGCCAATTGACTGATAAAAATGACAAAGAAGGAATAGTTGATTTAAATGGTATTATTGTTATTCCGTTTGTCTATGACGACCTAATACAAATGCAGTTAGAAGGAGTTATCAAAGCAAAGTTGAATGGAAAATATGGGTATATTAATTATAATAATGAGACTTTAATCAGATTTGATTATGATTATATAGATCAACCATCTAATGGTATGATCGCTATAAAAAAAGGTAATAAATACGGATTCATTAATACATTGGGAGAAGAGATAGTTCCCTGTATTTATGATAAAGTATATCCATTTACCGAATATGGTAAAGCGTCTGTCATTAAAAATGGGAAGAGTGGATACGTTTTAAAGGATGGAACAGAAAAAATTATTGAATAAAAATACTGTGAATAATGAAACCCCTGCTCTTTCGGATGTACGATGAATGAACTAATGTTGGTATACATTGCCTTTGAGTGTCTGCAAAGCTTTGTGTGTTTGATGAAGGATATAGGGTAGGACGAGGTTAAATATGTTATTTATCTTTGGGGAGTAAAACTAACAAGTTGGATATGCCCCACACATACAAAAGAAAAAAAATGAGAATTGCAATCTGGAATTTAGAACGACTGAAGAAAAGAAAAAGACAATTGATTATTGACAAATTAATCGAAATTGACGCTGACATTCTTATTTTGACCGAAACAAATTCAAGTATTCAACTTGACAATTACATTTGCATTTCGACTGAACTTTTACCACTCGGTTTTGACAACACAGACTATGAAGTTGGAGAAAACAGAGTTAGCATTCTGACAAAATATGAAACAACAAACAGACATGAGACTTATGACTCTTACACGACTGTTTGCTCTGACATAGAAACACCGTGGGGAACATTGACTGTCTATGGTTCAATTATTGGAGTTTTTGGCAACAGACAACCACGTTTTGACATGGATTTGTATGGTCAACTTACTGACCTGGAAAGATTATTCGCAAACATACAGATTTGTTTTGCAGGAGACTTAAATACAACTTTTTCAGGTCGGGTATGGCCAAGTAAGAAAGCAAGGCAAATGCTTATTGACGCTTTCGGAAAATATAAATTATCTAATACGACTGCAAGTATTCAAGGAACAGTTGACCATATTGTTTTAAGTACGAGTTTTATCGAAAATAGACAACTTGAAATCGAAACTTGGAATCAAGACAAGAAATTAAGTGACCACGTTGGCCATTTGCTAACTCTGAAATGACAAATTGAGAAACGAAATTGAAATAAGAAAACATCGTGGTGCTAATAATTATGCTTCCTGCGGTCGGAATGACTCATCAATGAAAAGCAATGGTTGATAAACAGTATTGATATACAACTAATAGCAAACAACAACAAAGATTTTTAAACTTAATTTTAATATACTACTAACACACATGAAACACATTCTCTTGTCCTTCGGGATATAAATACAGAAGGACAAATGTCGGTGCAAAACGGCATACAAAAAACATACCGGAAACTTTATATTGAATATAATGACGCTTCAAAACGAATGATATTAATAATACTAACCATTTAAAATATACTACTATGTTCGGATTTGCATTTTTACCATTTATTATTTTCCTTTTCTACTTAACAATACTTGGAGTTGTGTTCTTTTTGATCTACACCTGGGTGAATAAGTTCATTTCTTTGAAACAGGAACAGAATGATTTATTAAAAGAAATTATCAAAAAACTAGATAACAAATCAACTAAGCGTACGGAAGAGTAAAGGGTTTCGGGTTCCGGGTTCACTTCGACTTCGCTCAGTGAACGGCTTCAGTTAATCAATTATTCAGTTAATCAGTTATTCAATTAATCAATTATTCAGTTAATCAATTATTCCACAATTTAATCAATATGAGAAAATCATTTTTATCAACGGTAATGCTACTTTTGCTGGCATTCAACTACGTCTCGGGTCAGGATTTGAAGATCAATGCGCTTGAGTATTTCGAAACACAGGGTGTGAATGTGCTTGCCTACAGCAATATTTTCAATGGAGGTTTCAACGATGAGAAGAACGCAGGCATCGAACTGATTCATCATGGTGTTCGCACAGCGCAGGGAGGTGCCGTCAGACTCTCCAATACGCCTGAGCAGTGGGACCTTGTTCCTGCCATTTCCAACCGGAAAGTGGACAGGGCTTCCAATACAATTGAAGCTGATTTGCGATACGCCGATTATAACTTTGCATCGCGGGTAGTTGTAAGTGCAAAAGGTAAAAGTGTTGAGATATCGGTTTATCTTGACCAACCGGTTCCTAAAACACTCGAAGGAAAAGCCGGGTTTAATCTTGAGTTTCTTCCTTCACAATACTGGGGAAAAGCCTATTTGATGGATGGACGACACAACCGGTTTCCGCGTTATGTGGTTGGTAACAGCATTACAAAACCTAACAGCGAAAAGGCACGGCAATACAAGGGCTATGTAACTTCCGACGATCGTGGTACCGGTAAATTTATCGATCCTCTTCCATTGGAAACAGGTCGCACTTTCTTGTTGGCTCCCGATGAACCTACACGCATGGTCAAAATCACTTCGTCGGATGCTGATCTTATGCTTTTTGATGGACGCATGTTGGCACAAAATGGTTGGTTTGTTGTACGCAGCTTACTTCCTGCCGGAAAGACAGGAAAAGTGTTGACCTGGACCGTAACGCCTAACACAATAAAGGACTGGGTGCGTGAGCCCAATATCGGTTTTTCGCAGGTAGGTTATATGCCATCGCAACAAAAAGTAGCTGTGATCGAACTCGATAAAAAAGACAAAGCGCTGGCAAAAGCTTCCATTTTCAAGGTGGGCGACGATGGCAATGCTACCAAGGTTTTCAGTGGAAAAATCAATTCGTGGGGAAACTATTATAAATACAATTATGTGAAATTTGATTTTACTCCGGTAAAAACGCCAGGTATCTATTATATACAGTATGGCAATTTTAAAACAAATAACTTCTTAATAGAAAAGAATGTATACGATAAAATTACCGATGCCACCAGCGATATATGGATTCCGATACATATGAATCATATGTTTGTGAACGAAGCGTACAGGGTGTGGCATGGCGAACCATTTAAAGAAGGTTATCGTCAGGCACCGCCTAATACCGATCATTTCGATCTGCACGACCAGGGACCTACCACCGATACCAATTATAAAGCCCTTGAATTGATTCCGGGATTAAATGTAGGTGGCTTTTTCGATGCGGGCGATTTTGATATCGAAACGGGATCGAACATAAGCGTTGTGCAAAACTTTGTGCATACCTGGGAGTACTTCAAACCCATGCGCGATCAGACTTTTGTGGATCAGAAACAACGTTATGTCGATCTGCATCGTCCGGATGGAACACCTGATATGTTGCAGTTTATCGAGCACGGAACGTTGAACCTTGTAGCACAGGCCGAAATCATTGGCCATATGGCACAAACACTTTCGAACGCTGTGCTCGACAATTATCATCATCTTGGTGATGCAGCTTCGTTGACCGATGGACTTCCGTACAATCCAACTCTTGGACCTTACGAAAAAGCTGCCGATGGAAAATCGAGTGGGGTAAAAGATGATATGTGGGCATTTACAAGTCGCGATCCCGGTCTCGACTTACAGGCTGCAACAATGTTTGCTGCTGCAAGCAGGGCGTTGAAGGGATATAACGATGATCTTTCAGCGAGGGCATTACAACAATCGAAAAGGTTGCTTCAGGAATCTACTGCTTTACTGGCGAACCAGCCACAGGACACTATGGCCTGGATGCGTACATCGGCAGATGTAGCCACGCAACTTCAACTCTATATATCTACAAATGAGCAACAATATTATGAAAAGTTTCAGGAAATGTTATGGCCGGCGCTCGATCGTAATGTCAATTTTGTACTTTTAACGGCATTGAATGCAATTCCACACATGGACGCAGCCTACAAAGAGAAACTAAGACCTTATGTACTGAAGTACAGGGAATACATCGATGGGCTTGAGAAGGATAATCCTTATGGAGTGCCTATCGGACTTGGCAACTGGGCTGGTGGCGGAATTATGTTGAACTTTGGTACCACCGTTTGCTTTGCCAGTAAATTTTATCCCGATATAGTGGAGGCGACTCATGCATTTAAAACAGCCAACTACCTGTATGGATGTCATCCGTACCATAATTATTCATTGGTAGCTACAGTGGGTGCCACACGTCCTAAAGCTGTTTTCTATGGCAATAACAGGGCTGATTTTTCATTTATTCCGGGCAATGTGGCTCCGGGTATCCTGTTCCGAAAACCCGACCACTTTGAAAACTACGATGATTGGCCATTCCTGTGGGGACAAAATGAAGGTACCATTGGCGGAAATACAAGTTATCTCATCTTTGGTTCTGCTTTCAAAAGTTTGATAAAATGATTTTTGAAACGCTTTGATTACATTTTAAGAAGAAAAGTATTTATAATCCTTGTACTCTAAAGTGCATATTGTCAGCTATATAAAAAATATACTTTACCACTTTGCGCTTTAGCGTTCAGGGATTATTGTTGTTTAGCAATCATTGTTTTCTGTTTTATCGAAAAGAAAGAACTCTTACTTTCCAATACAGAATGTGACGATTTATTTTTAAATAATTTATTATCAGTTTATTGAAATACTGCTAATTGCACTTAAGTAACAAACAGGCAACAAATATAATAGAAAACTGCCTTTTTGGGAGCTAATGGAATGACAAATAAAACCTATTTTAGATACAACCCCCCGTCCATAATATGGCCGATATACTCCATTTCAGAAACATCAATACCTTTCATCAATTCAGGAACACCCGGATAAACAGCGACAAGTGTTTTACCCTCTCTATTGATACGGTTTACAATGCTTGACAATTTTACAAAATCACCCATAACGGCATATTGGAGTAAAAACCAAAGGTCTTTTAGTACCCTATCGGGTTTATCTATGTGGGTAAAGTCGTTCATAGCTATTGTGGTTTTTAAAGAAACTAAGTGCGTTCAGCAAAAAAATCACGCCAATATGGATTCTCTTTGTCAAATATCCTTTTTTCTTCCGGTGTTAAATTGTGCGGATAATCGGCAAACAGATTGTATATTTTCTTTTTATTGAAAGTAAACAAGTGTTCTCCGATATTTTCAACATTATCAACCCAAAAGACAATATCACTATTGTTTTTCTTGTAGAAGTTGAATTGTTCTGGCATCATAAATTTGAGTTTGATGCAAATGTAATGCAATTGCATTGCAAATGTATTATAGTGATACACTTAAATACGTTTAAATGCCAAAATCGTGTACATTTCCGTGTACACATTTTATAACTCACTGATATTCAATAAGGGTTGTAGAACCGTAAGTTCCACAACCCTTTTTCTGCCATACTGTCATATCAAAACAGCGGTTTTATTCAATAGAATTACCGTTTCTTACTTCATTCAATTTATTGAATACATTCACAATACACCGTATCAAGTGGTGATTTTGTTGAAGTTCTTCCGGCGTGTCGCCTGTATCACATCCCAAATACCCGTTGAAAATATCGTTTAATCTCTTTTCAATTTCAGCGGAATTGTAGCCATACATTATGTGTTCAATTTCATTCAGCTTCATTCTTGCAAACTTTGATATTAGACAATTTGAAACATAAATCTTCAAACCACCACCGCAACCGTTGAAATACTGATATTTTCACTTTATCAAAAACCGGTTTGCCTGAAATAAAGACGGGTGGTTGGGTATTACCCGACATAACGCCAAGCCATACATTACCCCCAAATAGGATATTCAACCGTTCGCGTGGTGATGGTTTCCATGCCGATACACATTGTTTGCTATCAGACCACACGGGCAATGATTGACACTCACTTTCTGCCATTGTTGACGGTCTTTGTAGTACTTTTGTTGACTGCTTAAAATTGGTTGGTTTCATACATTTATCATTTTGATTGTTTCATTAATTCCAATGCCAAGTCAGCATCAACCGTAATTATTCGACCACATTGCGATATTGCCCGGTCAATCTTGCCACTTGCTTTAATTCTGTTTGCCGTGGTCATACTACAATTGAAAATTTGGGCTATTCCCGCAATTCCGTAAACGATACGTTTTTCCTTGGGGATGTTGTTAATTATTACCGATGATGCTTGTTCCATTATTTCCAAGAATTCATCTTTCATTAACTCCAAGAACTCATACTTCATTAACTCCAACAACTCACCAACTGTGAGTTGCCAAAGTGGTTTATTCAAATCAATATCCGTTTTCATACTCAAATCTATTTGTAAATATGTCGCAAAGTTCAAATAATCTTTCTGAAAAAACAACGTTGTATCAGAATTTTGTTTATCTTTGTGCCTGAATATCAATTATATGTGTATCACTATAACACACGCCATTAAATTTAAAAGCACAAAAAAAGCCCCAAACATCTACATTTAGGGCTTTCAAATAAAGGTCTTATTTCAGCTTATTTCATCGGTTCTTTTCATAAGCCAAAGCCCCGTTTTTGAGCGTTTCCAATTGCTTTATCAAGCTTTCCGTTTGCTCTACATTAAACACTAACATAACGGCTTTTTGTGGTTTGTTTTGCTCAATATAAAGGCATATTTCCGGGCAAAGTTCCTTTTCCCCGTTGCTGTCTTGGAAAGTTGTTTTTGCAAGTTGAATTGTTACCGCAACATCGCTTTGGTTGTTAACCGCAACTTCTGATTGCATCAAATTGTTTTGTTCCATTTGCTTTGAATTTTGATTAAATCACTTAACTGAAAATATGGTTAGTCAATCATAATTTCAGGGTCAAAATTGATTGATTTAGCCTTGAATACCAGTCGGTCAGTATCCGGATCTTTGCTTGTCTCAAACAAACCTCGTGGAAACAATGACAATGCGTTTTGCGCTGAAATACTTAACTGCGAGCCATCTGATTCATGTACTGCCACCATCATATCGTACATCTTTTGCATATCGTTTACAAGCGATTGTTGTAAAGCATACATATTTGCCCCTGCGGTTGTCGCCGTGTACACTTTGACACTTTCACGGATTGAATCTTTCACGGATTCAACCAATAAAACTTTGCCATCATCTGAAACATCAAACCAATCAAATAACGTTGGGTCATTTAAGCGTAAACCATTGAAAAGACCAAGATAATTGTTATTGAATACCTCGGCGGCTTTACGCACATTATCCATACGTTTATTTGATTCACCACCAAATACAACCGCCAACATTTGAGCTGTCTTGCTATCCTCTTTTTCAAGATTATTAGATTGGTCATAAACTGATTGAATGTTGTTTGAATTATTGCTTATTGCATCAATAATTTGTTCCTTTGTTGGTACACCAATTCCCAATCCGGCAATAGTACTTGCTAAAATTCCAACACGTTTAATATACTCGGTTTCCACTTGCTGAATGTGCTTGTTTGCCAATTCTGCATTTTCTTCAATTAAAATTTTCTTCATGATTAAATTTCTTTACCTGTTAATACTGAATTATTTGTCTCTTTCAAATCCGTTGCGGCTTCACCCTGTGGTGAATAATGCCGATTATTGAGGGCTTCAACTTTACGCCCGCCCAACAAATCATCTTTTTTGGCGGCAACGTATTGTTTGACTGCCTCGGAAACACCATCATCGGGTTTGTTTTCCTCTGTTGTGGTTTCTTTGTTTGCGGTTTCTCCAAACCTCTCAATTAGTGGTGCAACCGCTTCATTTACTGCGGTACTTATCATTTCCGCAATTTCTTCTTTACTGTAATCTGCCATAATTTGATTTTTAATTATTAATCGCCCGGTTTAGTGCCAACACGTTGATTATGCCCGGCGCAATGTCAACGTGTGGACTAATTTTGCTTTTACATATTTTCAACTTCAAACCCCAATTTTCTATGGAGTTCTTTTATAAGGTCGTTCAACTCATCGTCTGTCAAGTTGTTGTATCTCGTAGATATTAGGCTTTCCAACGTTTCTAAATCGGAATAGTCAAAATAACCCCTTTTCAATGCCTTTAACAGCATTATTTTCATATCCCTATCAATGGGAGTTCTTGTATTAGCATTCATTTTCTTCAATATTTTGGGTAATTTCTAAAACAATATTGTCGAGTTGTTCATCTGTTAGGTTATTAAAGTCCACTTGTGCTTGAATGCTTTGCATTTTAGGCACGGTGTAACTCATAAACTTTTCAAGAATCAGTAATCTATCCTTTGGCTCAATCGCTTTCAAATCTCGCTCAATTTTCCGTCTGTTTTTCTCAATCAACTGTGAAAGCCATTGCCTTACTTCTGTTGTTGTTTTATTGGGGCTTCCTTTTGGTCGTCCGTTTGGATTGCCCGTTTTTCCTTTTGGCTGTGCCATAATTCAATGTATTTTAATGTTGTTTTCATTCAATATCGTTACCAAATAATGGTAACAAATCACACTTTACTATAAGGGAATTATCGTTTATAGGACAAAATATTTCTAACCTCTGAATCTAATTCAGTAACCAAATCATCCGCTTTGGTAATATCCGCCTTGTTGGATATTTCCTTTAATTTTGCCTTAAGCCGGGTATAGTATTTCCTATCCTCAAACACCTTGTTTTGTTTCATATCTTCCAAAATGCTTTGTACTTCATCAGGTGTCAATTTGTGCAATGCAATAGCGCAAACAAAGTCGGTTGCATCCGATACGGTTTTAATTTTTTCCATCGCTTCAAAATTTGGAGTTCGCTTTTTATCTATATTGAAATACCCATCAGCCCAAAGGCTTATCACTTTGCCATAAAACTTTGCATCAAACAGTGTGTTACCCTTTATTTCAGGCTCTTTTAGTTGTTGGGGTAATCGTGTATTCCATCGGGCTTCATACCGCAATAAATTTGAGCCAGAAAACACATCAGGCATTACACCTTTACGGCTCGATACCTCACGGGCTTTATCATAGAATATCAAGGCTCTTTTTTGCTCTTTTCCCTTGTTATGATAGTAAAGGGTATTATTGGTCGCCTGAACCCGATTAAAGTTCCTACATAGCCCCAAAACATCGTAATAACCATTTGCCGGGTGTTGCATTATAAAGTTTGTCGATACATCAATACGGGTAACACAAGCCCTCAACAAATCCAAATGAATAGAATCCGATAATTTGGCAACGGCTTCTTTTACTTGATTTCTGTTTAGCGTGTATGTGTTATCGGGAAAAAGGAACTTTGCCAAACTCCCTTTGATTGAAACACCCGCCATTGATACCGTTACTTTCAAATTATCAATGTTCCCAACACTCCAAAATTCCCCCGTGTCTTTGTTTACGGTTTCTTTAGAGTTCGTCAAATATTGGGTTGATTTTTCCAAATCTGAACCGGCTTCAATCCAATTCAACCAAAAGTTTACAGTATCATACATTGTTACCAAATTTTGGGTACAAATTACATCTTACTATAAGGGAATTGCCGTTTTTGCCTGTTTCCGCAATTGCGCCAAAACTTCATCAAACCCGCCAAATGAAAGTTGTTTCCGATACGCATCAATAAGCAACCGCCCGCCCTCGATAACCAACACTTCCAATACTTGCATATCCTTTGAGAAAAGGAATAGAAAAGCATCGTTTCTTTGTCCGTACATTGGATTTCTAACGCCCCCTTTAAGTGTTTCCCGGTCGCTTGGTTCACCACTCGCCAATAGGGTCTGTTTTCCGTCCGCATACTGAAAGCGTATGCCTGAAAAGTTGATTGCTTTACTTTTGGCGGGGGTGCATTGTAGATAATATTCCGGTGTTGTGCCATCTTGTTTGCGGTACTCGTTTTTGTCGGTCGGGATAAGATTGAAAAACAAAATGCCTTTGTAGTTTTTCAGTTTGTCCAACGCTTCCCAATACCCGGCAATGGCTGTTAGGTCAAATCTTGGTTGCTTCCTTGGTTCGGTAACGCCTTTACGGGTTACGTTTTTGTATTCCGGTAGTTGTTCAAAGCGGAAATAAGCGGACATATTAGGGGTTATCATCTTGCACCCCCTTTCTTTGGAAATTTGCCGGTAACTACATACGTGGTTGCTTCTTGCTCAATTTCTTGTTTTGTGGCTACTCGGTTTTGTTTCATCCAATTTTCAACCTCTGTACGGTCAAAATATATTTGCTTTCCATTGGGTCGGTAAAAGGGTATTGAGTGGCTACAAGTAGCTTTGTAAAGCCACGATTTACTTAGTCCCGTAAGCAACGCCACATCATCCAAACAAAGCACATTCTTTGAAGCTAATAGGCTATTGCGCTCTATTCTGTCCAACTGATTTAAAATTCTTTCTTCCATTTTTGCATAAATCAAAAAGTTAATGAATGGGGCTTGTACTTTGCCCTTTTAACTCGCAATTGCAATGCAAAAATCAGAAATGAATGAAAAGAAAAAGGGCTACAATATGCTACTGTAACCCTTACTGTAATATGTGTAATGCATCAAACTATACGGTCAAAAGACTACCTAAATCATCAAACTTCTTTGGCTTGTCTTTCCATCCGTTTTTGATTCTACTAACCGTATTTTTCATTGTATTAGTGTTTGGTATTTTGCTCTTTATGAGAAATACACTTTTGGTTATTACCCAAAGCCGTGTTCCATCACTATCGCCAAACATCTCATTTACAAGGTGTGCCAACAATTCTTGGTCTTTTGCCCACTTCAAAGGCTGTACTTGCTTATTGCTATTAATAGCCCCGCATACACATAACCATGTGTCTAAATCGCTGTCAGAGTGTAGATAACCATCCTTTTTCAGCTTTTCAAATATTTTTTTCAGATTCTCCTTTGTTTCTTTGGAATTGAAATGTATAGCCTCATCGGGGGTTGGTTCTTTTGTCGACTGCCTATTTGGACATTCTGCCATTTTCCTAAACTCTTTATAAATTTCTCTAATACAATACATTATAAAATTATATCTATTTGCAATAAAATGTAAATTCCAAAGCATTTCATCAGCTTCTTGCTTGGTTATTCTTCCATCATCTACAAGTTTGTCCAAGCCATTATATCGCTCTTTTATTTTATCTATATCCGTATCATAGTCATAATTGACCGCATCAAACTTTACATTCATTGCATCTAAATATTTGGGTACGCTTTCCAAATTTGGGCAAACACCCCAAAATTCATTTTTTAAATCATCGGCGGTTACCAATGGATAATGTTTCATTGCATAATAAAGGTTATCAATATTGTTTATATTGATTTTGTTCTTGAAAAGAAACGTTTCCAACCCCTCTTTATCGGTATCTGTCGGCATTGATATTTCACAAAACGGCATTAGTCTATAACCAAGCATAGTTTTCACCCGTTCTTGATAGTCTAAAATCTTATTTTTATCAAAATACCCTGTATCAGAGTAATGCAAGGGACTGAAAACAATTTGTGCTTCACTCAACATCCTGATACAACTATCTGTTTTTGGTGTCGTGTTCATAATGAATTTTTGTAATATTCTTTTTTGTACCAATTATCACCACCGTATTCAATGTCCAATTTATCTACAAATAGATAATCGTTCAACCATATATCAAAAACAGTTGCTTTATTGCTTTCTGTCGGTTTCTCCTTGTCCGTTCCGTGTAGAATACGCTTACACGTTTCTTGTACATAGACATTGAAATTATTACGCCAATAAGAGTTTGTTTCTCTGTTAAAAATAGTTTCAAACACCGATTCATAAAACCAAAACATTTTACAGTTTTGTAGTCTTTTTGCCTCGTTTTCTGATAGATTACATTCATCTTTTTGCAATTGTTCAAAAGGGTTTTCCGTTTCCCCTCTGAAATACCTATACATACTAAAATCTTTCATGTCAATTATTTTTAGTCGGTAATACTTGGTATTAGATTTACAGCATCTTGTTTCTTTTTATCTAAAACTTTGGCGTAAATCTGTGTAGTTTTTAATTCTTTATGTCCTAACAGCTTTGAAACAGTGTATATTTCAGCTCCTAAATCCAACATCATTACTGCAAACGTATGCCGTCCGGCGTGAAAGGTTACGTCTTTGGTTATTCCGGCTAACATACACCACCGGCGCAATTCTAATAAGGTTTGTGAATTGTATCTAAAACCTACAAACACCCTGTCTGTGCTTTTTCTTGGTTCTCCTAAATAAATTTCCGCTTGCGGGTTTATATCCAAATATTCTTGATTGCCTGTTTTCTTTTGCTTGAACGTTATCCGGGTAAAATCTCCAAATTTTTGTATTTCACCCCAAACCATTTTTTCAATGTCGCTTTTTCTTAATCCGGTCAAGCAACTAAACAAAAAGGCACGTTTTAAAACCGGATATTTGCAGTCTGTTTTTGCTAATTTTTTAACCTCATCTAATGTTAGATAGGTTCTTTCCGTTTCCGCTTGCTTAAAGCCCTCAACACCCCGCAATGGATTAATTGGTACTATTCTATCATCAAAGGCTTGATTTATACAAGCTCTTAGTTTATTAAAGTATGATACTTTGGAGTTTTGAGATAGGGGTTTTGCTTCTGCTAAATCGCTGTTTTTTCTTTTGTAAGCATCTTTGGCTACATTATCCAAATAATCCTTAAAACCCTCTATCCAATCAGCTGTAATATCTTTAAACGTGGTTTTTTCTGAACAATATCGCTCTAAATGTTTTAAGCAACTATACCAATTGCCCCAATTACCACGACTTTCTTTATCGCCGTGCCTATCTTCACACATCTTTCTGTAATAATCCAAAAATGGAGTATCTATTTTGAATTGAGAAGTAAAACCGTATTCACCATTTTGTATCTCGATTTGCCGTTTTGCTTTAATGGCTTGCGCTGTGGCTAATGTTTGTTTGTTTTGCTCCTTTTCTATTGGGGTTGTGGCTTTAATTAAATAGAGTTTCAAAAACTCATAAGTCCGCTTGCCATCCCGATAAATATCAAGATATAGGCTTTTATTGCCGTTAGTCAAATCCTTTTCTCTAAGTCTTACCGGTTCTTTTTGCGCCTTTGATTGGGGCTTTTGTTTAACTGCTTTCATAAACAAGTTTGTTACTTTTGTTACTGTGATGCTAACGAGTAACAAAGTAACAACAAAAAAGTAACAAAAACAAACTAAACAAAAGAAAAGATAGCAAACATTAATCAAATGCCTGCTATCTTATCAAATTACTATAATACAGTACTTATATTGTCTTTTTCTTGCCTATTTTTTGGCACTTGTTTTCTGTCTGAAAATAGGACTTCATTTTCCAATACAGAATTTTCCGAAGATATTTCCAAGGATTTCATCGTTCGAGATTTGTCCTGTTATTTCGCCCAGAAAATGCATACATTCCCTAATGTCCTGCGAAAGGAAATCACCCGAAATTCCACTTTCAAGGCCATCTTTCACTCTGCGAATGGAGGCCAATGCTTTTTGAAGCGCTTCGTAATGACGTATATTGTTTACAACAACATCGCCCGGTTGCAATGTCGGCAATTGTGCTGCCTCTACCAATGATTTTTTAAGCTCATCGGTATGAAGTTTGTTTTTGGCAGATATATAAATTCGTTCGCCTTCGAACTGTTCGAAAAGTAAATTCAGCACATCTCTTTCTTCTTCAGCAATTTTATCTATCTTATTGAATACCAATATTATCTTCTTTCCTTTTGCTCTCTGTTCAATTTTGTCGGTAAGCCATTCAATGTGTTCGCTGAGCTGAGTGCAATCTAAAATCCACAGAACAATGGACGCTTGTTCAATTTTCTGATAGGTGCGTTCAATGCCCATGCTTTCAATTTTATCCTTTGTGTCGCGTATGCCGGCGGTGTCGATAAATCTGAAAGTAACTCCTTCAATATTAATCGAGTCCTCTATCACATCGCGCGTAGTACCATGAATGTCAGATACAATTGCTCTTTCTTCATTGAGCAACACGTTAAGTAAAGTTGATTTACCTACATTTGTTTCGCCTACAAGCGCTACAGGAATGCCATTCTTAAGCGCGTTCCCAACTCTGAATGTATCGGAAAGCCTGGCAATGAGTTGCTCTATTTCAAATGCTAAATGATTCAGCTGGGTGCGGTCGGCAAACTCAACATCTTCTTCTGAGAAATCAAGTTCTAATTCGATAAGCGATACAAAATTGAGTAAATGTGTTCTCAGATGCAATAGTTCGGCCGAAAAGCCTCCACGCATTTGGGTCATAGCCATACGATGCGAAGCAGCCGAGCCAGAGGCGATTAAGTCGGCAACAGCTTCGGCTTGCGAAAGGTCCATTTTACCGTTCAGAAAAGCACGCTGAGTGAACTCTCCCGGCTTTGCCAGGGTACAACCATTATCTAAAAGCAGTTGAAGAATACGCTGTTGTATATACACCGATCCATGGCATGAAATTTCGGCTACATCTTCACCTGTAAAAGAATGAGGATTACGGAAAACGCTCAACACTACCTCGTCGACAGCTTCGTTGTTGTCAAATATCTCGCCATACAAAAGCGTATGACTTTTGACTTCCGACAACGAAGCTTCTTTTCGGGCCGGAAAAAATATTTTATCACAAATGCTAAATGCTGCGGGTCCCGACAAGCGGATTACTGCAATACCGCCCATCCCCGGCGGAGTAGATATGGCGCAAATTGTTGTTTCTGAGTAATACATTGTTTTGTAAGGTTATATGAGTAAAATTTATTTTATTATTACTGTTTCCATATTGCTATTCAACATTTTTCTTGTCATATCGGACTTTAATTTTGTTGAAGCTATGCTTTTCTGATCATTTTTATCCGGAACATCAATGTTTGATAAATCAAGCAATGAGTGAAAGGTCACCGATGAACTAATGGATTTGCTTACATTGTGTTGTACAGCTGCTACCTTTTCAGGGAAAAGTGCGTTGTATCGGCCCGATGTCCACACAAACAAAGGTACATGCAGGTCGTAACTTGTGGGGATTGTTCCTCCGTGTAACACTGCATTTCCGTTGTCGAACAGGTTTTCGCCATGGTCGGAAATATAATACATATAACTTACACACTTGTATTGCTGTATTTTTTTTATAATTCCGGCTAAAAAATAATCTGTAAAAAGTATCGAGTTATCATAAGTGTTTATCAATTTTTCTTTGTTCGACTTGTTGATGGCCGTATAGCCAAAAGATCCTGTGAAGTCGGGTCTGAATTTTCGAAACTGTTCAGAATATCTGAAATTATACCTGAAATGACTTCCCAATGTATGAATAACAATAAACTGCTTCTTTTCGTTCTTTGCCAACACTTTGTCGAAGTCGGGATACAAAGATGTATCATAGTTATTGGCCGAGTCAAAATCCTTGACTGTTGAGTATTTAGCAGTAGCTTCTGAGGCTATTCGTCCAATAAAAGGATTACTGAAAGACTGGTTCGAAATCCAATAAGTACTATATCCGGCTTCTTTGAATGCTTCAAGTATCGACTTCTCCTTTCCTGATATGTGAAAGTTGGTAGCAGTAGCTCTTGTGAGCAGAATGGGCAACGAACCTTCAGTAAAGTTTGCTTCGGTAAACACATTCTGAAAGGAATTTAAATGATTTATAGCGCTCAGTTTCGGACTTGTATTCCTATGATATCCGTTGATCCCGAAATTTGCATACCTTGCAGTTTCGCCAATTACAAAAACATATATTTCTCTTTCGGCGAAATGGTTACCCGATCTTGAATTAAAGCTGAAATTCCTGAGTTCTTCGGACGAATTGTTGATTTTCGACCTTGTTTTAAAAGCACTTTGAGCAGCTAAAAATATATCAATGGGATAAATTTTATTAAACTTCTGAATATACGCCTTGTTCGAAAAATGATATGCTTTAGCCACTGTGGGAGTTAATCCAAGCCCCAATGAAAAAGTATATACATACAGACTTATGAATATCGCACTTACAAAGACTCCTGCATATAATCTGTATTTTCGACTTAATAAATAGCCGTCCTCTTTTATGTTGATAATAAGCACTATGTACGCTATAAGCAGAAGTATATATATAATTGCAATTATTGAAAAAGTAGATAGCACTTCCAGTGCTTCGCTTAAGTTTGTCTGAAATATCAAAAGCATAAAGCCGGAGCTCACCCCGGCTTTATACATAAATAAATGAATAATTTCAAAAGGCGAGAAAATAACATAAATAACAGACAAGCTAAATACTGTTTTCGCCTTAAAAAAAAGAAACGGCAACAAAAACAAACTAACCGAGATGAATAAATATGATATTTTCTTTACAAGGCTATCGTCGAATGTTAAACTTTTGGTTGCATAAAGAATGCCCGGAAGTAAACACATTAAACCAAGTATCAGATAAATAATTCTATTTTTTTTTACCTCCGCAACGGATGTTTTTTGTGTCATAAGAAAAAAGCAGATTTACTGCAAAATAAGCCTTTGTTCAGCCAGTTATGAATTGTCTTTAAATTCTATCCAATACTGTTTGAACAAGTTTTTCAATGTATGGATTGTAGTTTGTATTGGCCGCTTCTACCCGGCGATTAGCAATAATACAGCACACTGTCATGGCTTTGTGCCCCATAAGTTTCGAAAGCCCGGCAATGGCCGACCCCTCCATTTCGTAGTTTGTTATTTTATAGTCTCCAAAACGGAAGTTCTCTATCTTATCGTTGATTTGCATATCGGCCAAATCGATGCGCAAAACCCTTCCCTGTGGTCCATAAAATCCGTTGGCCGAAATAGTGACACCATGTAACATATCAGTCTTTCCTATACGTTCTACAAGGTCGGTATCGGCATCCACAACATAAGGCGAAGCCAGTTGTGCATTCCAGTTCAATTGTTCCTTTAACGCCGCCTCAAATGGTAAGTCGCTCACCGCATCGCGTCCGGCATAAAAATTAAGCATTCCATCGAAACCAATTGATTTCACTGATATCAGGAAACTTCCAAGCGGTATATCGGGCTGCATACCTCCCGAAGTGCCAATCCTAACAATGTTTAACTGACGGAATTCAGTCTTTTCGGTACGGGTAACCAGATCGATATTAGCAAGGGCATCCAGCTCATTCACAACGATATCGATATTGTCGGTACCAATACCCGTCGAAATTACAGAAATACGCTTTCCTTTATAAGTCCCTGTGATTGTATTAAATTCACGGCTCGACACTGAACATTCCTGGGTGTCGAAATACTTGGCTACCAAAGCTACACGCCCCGGATCTCCAACAAGTATTATATTATCGGCTAGTTGTTCTGGTTTTAAATGAAGATGAAAAATACTTCCATCGCTATTGATGATAAGTTCTGATGGCGGAAAATGTTTCATAACTGTATGTTAGATAATTTTGTTGATTTTTATTCGGAAAAACACCAAAGTTACTCAAAATTTACAAACAAACAAATAAACGATCAGCTATAAACGGAAAAATGATTGTAGAATAATAGCAAAACGACTGGTGGGCTCAATCAACATAAAGCGTGCTGAAACAGATAGACGAAAAAAGAGTTGCATCGATAAACTATCAGGAAAATTAGCTGATAAGTTCGGGATTATTCTTAATTTCATCAACACATTGCTTCACAAAGGGATATTTGTCATAATCGCTCCGTTTCTGAACTCCATTCCAAAAAATCAGGTCAATATCGATAGGCACTTCTCCTCTCTGATTGGTTTGAGCCGATCTTCCCATTTCATTTTCAATATGTTTGAAATGCTTAACCGTTTCCTTGGCCGTATCGTCGGAAAGAATTTTTATTGCCTGGTTATGAAACTCGGTCTTGTACTTTTTTCCGATAGGCTGAGTGATGAGAATAGTGCTTTCGTCAAGTATTTCGAAGAAATCATTTAATCTGTTCTTAGCTTTTGTCAGGTTTTCCTCCTGATTTACATTTGCACCTAACATTACAATAGCGGTATTCATACTCAAAATTTAAATAAAAGAATTTTATTGAACTGATAATTATTATACTAAGAGTTCGGGAGAACCGACAGCATAAAGTGACTTTGAAGAATATGTTCAGGCAAAAGTTCAAATGCCATATATCATTTAACAAAAAAGCCGAAGTGTTGTTCTTCGGCTTTTTAAAAATTAATGAGTTTGCATTAATAACGATAATCTCTTAATTGTTCCTGCAAGCGTTTGCGGGCAAGAAAAATTCTGCTTTTTACTGTACCAATTGGTAAATTCATGGTCTGAGCAATCTCTTCGTATTTAAATCCCTGAATGTGCATAGAAAAGGGGATACGATACTCATCGGCAAATGCTTCAATGCTGTTGGTAATTTCGCCAATGGCATATGAACCTTCTGGACTATCGAAACCGGAATTTTGAGGTAAATTTAAGTGGTGTAAGTCTTCTGTCTTGTCAACCACAGTCTGATTACGTACAATTTTACGATAATTATTAATAAAGATATTCTTCATTATCGTCAGTACCCAACCTTTAAAATTTACATTATCAGTAAATTTCTCCTGATTATCCAATACTTTTAACGTTGTGTCCTGCAATAAGTCCTCAGCCTCGTCACGGTTTAATGTGAGTGAGAAAGCAAAGTTGCGCATGTTACTTTGTAACGCTACCAATTCATTTTCAATTTGAACATTTTTCATACTTTTCAAGTTTTACGTGTGAATAATTTCAATTAAGTAATAAAATCTTAATTGCGAATTGATCTTTCGGATGTGAAAAACTCAATTCTTTTGAAAAAACTTTTGAAAGAGAAATAAGTAATTGATTGTCAGCTGTCTATACTGAATAATGCAAATAAAGAACTCTTTTGAAAATATTATTATGCAATACTTATCCACATGAATACTTATGGGGGAGAGGTTGTATATGCCGATTCTATCCGAACCAGAATACTGAATTCTGAAATTCCGGTTTATGTTTTCGTCGATAACAATGCCGCATCAGCCGGAGCGCTTATCGCCATTGCCTGTGACAAAATTTACATGCGTCCCGGAGGAAGCATTGGCGCTGCCACAGTAGTGAACGAAACAGGTGCACAAATGCCCGATAAATATCAGTCGTACATGCGTGCCACCATGCGAGCTACAGCCGAAGCACATGGTAAAGACACTATAATTAATGGTTCGGACACTACTTTTAACTGGAAGCGAGATCCCCTGATTGCCGAAGCCATGGTAGACGACCGGACCGTGATTCCGGGTATAATTGATTCAGGAAAAACACTAACCTTCACTGCATTGGAAGCAATAAAATACAATTACTGTGAAGGAATGGCCAATAATGTAGAAGAAGTCATTGAAAAACAGCTGAAGGTAAAAGACTACGAACTTGTTGTTTTTGAGCCAACTGCATGGGATAATATAAAGGGTTTCTTAATGAGTTCGGTGTTACAGGGATTGCTTATAATGCTTATCGTAGGCGGCATCTATTTTGAACTACAAACGCCGGGTATCGGTTTTCCGCTTGGAGTTGCCATAACAGCTGCCGTACTTTACTTTGCACCACTCTATATTGATGGCTTAGCCGCCAACTGGGAAATTCTGATTTTCATAATCGGTCTTGTGCTTGTGGCGCTGGAGCTGTTTGTTATTCCGGGATTTGGTGTAGCAGGTATCTCGGGAATAATACTTGTTATATCAGGACTCACGCTTAGTTTGCTGAACAATGTGGTGTTCAATTTCGAATCGGTTGAAACAGGAGCAATTGGAAAAGCATTCATTACGGTAACCGGAGGAGTAACGCTCTCGTTTGCATTGGTTATCTACCTGAGCAGCAAAATTGGAACAAAAGGGATATTCAGAAACGTGGCATTGGTTAAGACCCTTGACAATGAGTCAGGTTATGTCGGAGTTTCGATGGATGCAAAAGAACTGATCGGCCAACAGGGAGTAGCATCCACTGTTTTGCGTCTGTCGGGCAAAGTGCAGGTCGACGGTAAAACCTACGATGCTGTTTCCGAAGATGGATTTATTGAAAAAGGTACGCTTGTAGAGATTATCCGGTACGAAACGGGTCAGGTTTACGTTGTAAAGGCCGAATGACGAGTGATTTAAGGCACATTGTATAAAAACACCAATGAGGCTGTCGGCAAAAATGCTAACAGCCTCGTTGATGCTTATAAATTGCTTTATTCTGTTTTTCTGAAACGTTGAAATACAATGATATTATCGTATCCGTCTAAAGTTTTTATCCAGTTTTTAAGTATTCCGTTGGACTCGTACCCTTCATTTTCGAACATCTTTCTGCTCACGGTATTTGTTTCGGCTATATGGCAATAAAGTTGCTGAATCTGTAAAAAATTAAAAACATAATCCTCCACCAAATGAAGTGCCGATTTTGCATAACCTTTGCCCTGATGACCCTTGTCGACAAATAACCCCAAAGCTATACGGCTGTTGTGCATATCAAAATCGAACAGATCTACTGTACCTACAGTTTTATTTGTACCTTTATCAACGAGCATCAATCTCAACTGTTTGTTTTCATAAATATCCTGTCCTGAGTTGATTATGTATTGCTTCAGTACAAACTTTGAGTAAGGCTGTCGTGCATTTCCAACCATCCAAATATCGGAATTATTCTCCCAAACGTACAATTGCTCCAAATCATTTGGTTCAATGGCTCTTAGTCTTATTTTTTCATTTTCGAGTAACATTGTTTTTACGTTTATGTCCGATTATTTAAAAATTAAAAACGCTATAGGAAAGCAAAACTAAAATTTTATAATTCAACCACCAAGCAATGATTGTAAAAATCCTTTTTTCTTTGGAGGATATTCATCATGAACAGGAGTGGGTACAGGCTGTAAATGGCTACCCGAGGCAATCATTTGATAAATAACTCCCCAGTCGGGCAATCCGCCCAGGTTTCTGTCGTCGATAAACAAATCGGCTTTCAGTTTACGTGGCTGTTGTTCTCTTTCGTTTTCTTCGGGATAATTGGCGTTTACCGCGTAGAATTCGAGCCCGCGTTCTCTGCAGTACTCTACAGCTTCGTCGAGCAACCTTCCTTCGCGCACAGTCCACAGAACAAGTATCACCTGAAAATCTTTTTGTAAACGTTTTAAGGTGTCGATGGCAAATGGGATATCCCGACCAATTTTAGGATATTCGTGCGTCACTATGGTACCATCAAAATCTACTGCAATAGTCATAATTTTTATAATGCGTTTTATGGAATAATTAGTCGTTTAAATCGTCTAAATCGATATCATTTATCATTTTCGATTTCGAAGGTTTACAGAAGAAAAGTGCAATGGCAGCAATTCCTGCACAAAAAAGCATGGATTGCGAATGGAGAATGTAGAAAAACAAAACACCAAGTATTAATCCCAATCCAATAATAGTCAGGCGCAAGTACGATGCTATTTCATATTTTTTTAGTCTGATTTGTACATCTTCAAGTGTCGCTATTTTTTTTGAATAACGGTGAAACAGACCAAGCGTGACCGGAATGGAGCCAATGATGAATATAATCAGCGCCGAAGATATGGTGATACCTGTCTGGCTTTGGGCATCAATACTGACTCCTTCTTTGAGAATATAATAGCCAGCAGTTGCAGCCAATACAGCAGCAATGTAAACTACATAATAGGCAATTGTAATTTTGGTTAGCGTTTTTTTCATTTTTGTTTTGTTTCTAAAAATATTTAGTTGTTTGAACTTTTTGAGATCCTTATTCCGTATAAGTTACTTCATTGAATTCGAAAAATCGACTCTGTTCAGTATCGAGCGTCCCAGCGTTATTTCGTCGGCATATTCAAGCTCGTCGCCAATGGCAATGCCACGGGCAATGGTTGTAATTTTGGTCCCGAAAGGCACTAACTTACGGTAAATGTAAAAGTTGGTGGTATCACCTTCCATAGTAGTGCTCAAAGCCAAAATCACCTCTTTAATCTCTTCGGTCTGCACGCGATTGATAAGACTTTCAATTTCAAGATTGGCAGGCCCAATGCCATCCATGGGCGATATAATGCCACCCAAAACATGGTACAAGCCTCTGAACTGTTGAGTGTTTTCTATCGACATCACATCCCTTATGTTTTCGACAACACAAATCGTTGAATTGTCGCGCGAAACATTGCTACAAATATTGCATACTTCGGTATCCGATATATTATGGCATACCCTGCAATAAATTATTTTTTTGCGCAGGCTAATCAGTGTATTTCCAAATAGTTCTACTTCCGCTTCGGGTTGTTTGAGTAAATGCAGCGCCAGCCGTAAAGCTGTTTTTCGCCCAATTCCCGGTAACTTCGAGAACTCATGTACAGCGTTTTCGAGCAATCCGGAGGAATATTGTTGTTGACTCACAATAAGTGTATATAATGAATTTGAATATTCTTCGTTTAATGATTGCAAATTTACGAAAAATATCGGATTATTCTATTTCGTCGAACAAGGAAGGGCTACAAGGTTTTTTTTGTAATTTTGCAAGCTTCAAAAAAAAATGAATTTATTATGTCAGGTACACTCATTCTTCTAATTATTGCTGTTTATTTTTCTGTATTATTATTGATATCGTTTATCACGAGTAGGAAAAGCACCGATAACGATGCTTTTTTTCTGGGAAATAAAAAATCGCCCTGGTGGGTTGTAGCCATCGGAATGGTGGGTTCATCTATCTCGGGAGTGAGTTTTGTATCGGTACCGGGCATGGTGCGAAGCATAGATTTTACCTACATGCAAACCGTATTCGGGTTCTTTTTCGGATATTTGGTGATTGTCAATGTGTTGCTTCCACTTTATTATAAACTGAATCTGACGTCGATTTATACTTATCTGGATACACGTTTTGGAAAAAGAGCCTATAAAACAGGTGCTTCTTTTTTCCTGCTTTCGAAAACAATTGGTGCAGCTGCCCGCCTGTATGTTGTTGCGCTCATTTTGCAAACCATTGTGTTCGACAGATGGAATGTACCTTTTGCGCTAACCGTGTGTGGTATCATTTTACTTATTTGGATGTACACTTTCAGAAGTGGTATAAAAACAATAGTCTGGACAGACACTTTACAAACGATTATTATGATTTCCTGTCTTGTTCTGATCCTGGTACAAGTATCGCAACGCCTCGATTTTAGTTTTGGCGAATTGATAAGTAATCTGGTAAGCAGTGACAAAACGCGTATATTTGTATTCGATGACTGGCATACGAAACAGAATTTCTTTAAACAATTTTTCAGTGGTATTTTTATTGCTATCGTAATGACAGGTCTCGATCAGGATTCGATGCAAAAGAATCTGACCTGCAGAAACCTTAAAGATGCTAAGAAAAACATGTACTGGTACGGTTTTGCTTTTATTCCTGTAAATCTTTTGTTTCTTACTCTTGGAGCTATGTTGCTGATGCTTGCCACACAGAGTAACATTACTTTACCTATTTTGTCCGACGAAATTTTGCCGCTATTTGCCACTACTTATTTAGGAAAATCGGTATTGGTATTCTTTGTAATTGGAATTATAGCTGCTGCTTTCTCCAGCGCCGATTCTGCTTTAGCTGCACTCACTACTTCGTTTTCGGTGGATATTCTGGATGTACAGCATCAGGACAATAAAAAGGCAAAACGTACACGAATGATCATTCATATCTGTATTTCAATTATCTTTGCACTAATTATTTTGATTTTTAAAGCGGCAAACAACAAAAGTGTGATTGATGCCATTTATACTATTGCTTCATATACCTACGGCCCACTATTGGGATTATTTGCTTTCGGACTGTTTACGAAGCTGAAAGTAAATGACAAAGTCGTTCCTTATCTTGCTATTGCATCTCCGGTGATTTGTGCTGTGATCGACTATTCGAGCAAGAGCATTTGGAATTACTCCTTTGGATATGAATTATTGATGATCAACGGATTTATCACTTTCGCTGCTTTATGGTTCTTCCGTAAAAAAGAAATCAATACAGTTGAGCTAACTCAAAAATAAAAATTAAACAGATGGATATAAAATCAGCAGAATTTGTAATCAGCAATACCGATTTCAGGAAATGCCCTGAGAGTCAGTTGCCCGAATATGCTTTTATTGGCCGTTCCAACGTAGGCAAATCGTCGCTTATCAATATGTTGACAAACAAAAATGGTTTGGCTATGACATCGTCTAAACCAGGAAAAACATTATTGATCAATCATTTTCTTATCAACAATAATTGGCATTTGGTGGATTTGCCTGGTTATGGCTTTGCTACTACAGGTAAAAAAATGAGAGAGCAACTACAAACAATTATCGAAAGCTATATTTTGTATCGCGAACAGTTGACCTGTCTGTTTTTGCTTATCGACAGCAGACATGCTCCACAGAAAATTGATGTTGAGTTCATGACCTGGTTGGGTGAAAACGGAATCCCTTTTGCTATTGTATTTACAAAACTCGATAAAATGTCGGCGGTGAAAGCAAAGGAAAGCATGAATGCTTACCGCGAAAAACTGAAGGAAATATGGGAAGAACTTCCTCCGATTTTTAGTACTTCGTCCGAAAAAAGAATTGGGCGTGATGAATTGCTGAACTATATAGAAACAATAAACAAAACGCTTTGATGCCTAAAGCTGTGGTTTTTCGATGGTAAGTTACGGTTATCTGTGAGAAACGTCTTTGCAGGTCGACCCAATTCAACAGTATATAAATGAATAATTTGAGTTGACTGTCAACTTTTTTTCGAAATAATAATTAAAACAAATCGACGAAAGGCATTGAATAATAAAAAATTACTACCTTTGAATACCTAATTTATCATAAAAAAACAAATAATATAAATAATTACAGTATGAAAGCACAGGACGACGATTTATTGGTTTACGACGAAGACGATGCAGTTAAATTTATTCTCAACTTTTTACCAGCCGAATCGAAGGCAAAAATTGATGATACATTAATTGAATATGTATTGGACGTTGTGTATGATTTTTACGACGAAAACGGTCTGATTGATGAAGACTCGGCCGAAGAAGCAAGCATCGACGAAGAAGAAATGTTTAAATACATAAAGAAATGTTCCAAAAAGGACAAAATGGGACTTACCGATGAAGATATCGAACTTATCCTCGACGGTGAATTTGAATATGGAAAATCGATCGGGATTTACGACGAAGAAAAATAATACCTATTATTTTATAAATCAGGTAATCAGTATGTAATTTTCATATTGATTACCTTTTAGTTACCTTTATTCACCGATAATGGAGTTTTTTTGTAAGGTACTAATTGATGATTTTCGGGAAACATTGCTGTTAATCTGCACTTTAAAATTGTAAAACATATTATTAAATATTCTCACTTACCTATTCTGCGACTACTATAGAACTGTAGTACAAGCAGTATTTATATTTATTATACAAAAATGAGAACAGCAGTTGTAATCCTGAACTGGAACGGAGAGAAATTCCTGAATCAGTTTTTACCGGTACTTTTACGCAATACACAACTCCCCGGCGTTGACATCTATGTGGCCGATAATGCCTCTACTGATAATTCGCTATCGTTGATCGAGGAACAATTTCCGAGTGTAAAAACTCTGCTGCTCGACAAGAATTATGGCTTTGCCGGAGGATACAACAAAGCACTTGCACAAATAAATGCCGATTATTTTGTGCTTTTAAACTCAGATGTTGAAGTCACCGAAAACTGGTTGCAGCCTCTGCTCAACTACATGAATGAAAACGCAGATGTGGCAGCTTGTCAGCCTAAAATAAAATCGTTTTACAACAGGGATTATTTTGAACATGCCGGCGCTTCGGGTGGATTTATTGACTATCTGGGTTTTCCGTTTTGCAGAGGAAGAGTGGTTGGCACAGCCGAGATGGATAGGGGTCAATATGATACGGTGATTGATGTGTTCTGGGCCACAGGAGCTTGTCTGCTGATTCGATCGGAGCTATACAATCAGGTTGGCGGACTGGATGATGAATTCTTTGCTCACATGGAAGAAATTGACCTTTGTTGGAGATTGCGCAGCCGTAGTTTCCGAATTGTCTGTATTCCTCAAAGCGAGGTTTATCATGTGGGCGGTGGCACTTTGCACGTAGAGCATCCACATAAAACCTATCTCAATTTTCGGAACAATTTGTTGATGCTTTATAAGAATTTGCCACAAAAATCGTTAAGTAATATAATGAGATGGCGAATGCTGTTTGATTATGCGGCAGCTTTTCAGCTTTTTGTAACCGGAAAACCTAAAAATGCCAAAAGTGTATTCAAGGCCCGGAGAGATTTCAAAAAGATGTTACCCGGTTTTGTGGACAAACGAATTGAAAATCTATCATCGGCCACACGAACTGATTTTCCGGAAATGCTGCGTAAAAGCATAGTGATTGAATATTATCTTAAAGGCAATAAAACCTACTCAAAATTAATTAAATAGACTGAGGACGGCTGTTTGAACTCTGGCAGAAAATTTGAATATACCTGATAATACTTTTATAAAATGAGAAAACTACTTTTCATCCTTTTGTTAGCTTTCAGCATAAGTGCGTTTGCTCAGAAAGTATATCGCACCCAAATTTTCGACGTAAATATCAAGTCGCTTCAAATAGGAGTGAACGACGAAAAATACCTGCTGCCCATTATTGAACTGAATAGCCCGGATGTGTTACGCATTCGTTTCGACGAAATGTCGCACGAAACTCATTTTTACGGCTACAGCATAAAGCACTGTAATGCGGACTGGACTGAGTCGAACCTGCTGACAAATGAATATCTGAATGGATTCACCACCGGCAATATCACCGACGTCAACCTTTCGCAAGTTACTACTTTTCAGTACACCCATTATAAATTTGAGCTACCCAATATAGATATCGGATTAAAAATTTCAGGAAATTACGTAGTTTTTATTTACGAAGACAATAAGGTTGACAAGCCTGTAGCTCAGGTTTGTTTCTCGGTGGTGGAGCCTCAAATCAATATTACTGCCAATCTGCGTGGGAATACCGATACCGAACTGAGCGGCAGACTGCAACAGCTCGATTTTGATGTACAAATGAATGGGTATAAAGTGCGGGATGTGAACAGCGAAATCAAGGTTATTGTGCGCCAGAACAACCGTTTCGATAACGAAGTGTCAGGTATCCAACCTACTTTCATTTCAGGATCGAAATTAAGTTACCAAAACAACAAAGCGTTGATTTTCGAAGGTGGAAATGAATACCACAGTTTCGATATTTCGTCGGTTTATGCTGCCAGCGAAGGCATAGCGGATATTCGCTACCAGCAGCCACACTACGAAGTATTTCTCACTCAAAACAAAGTGCAGACTTCCAAAAGTTATATGCATGATTTTGATGTGAACGGAAAATTTGTGATTAATTATCAGGAAGCGGTGGACAACAGCGATGTGGAAGCCGATTATATGTATGTGCATTTTATGCTTCCCCTGAAAACTCCTTTTTTGGACGGTCAGTTGTATTTGGGAGGAGAATTGAATTATAATTTACTCAACGATCGCTCGCGCTTGAAATATGACTTTAATGCAGGCGCTTACCACCAAACTTTGTTGCTTAAACAGGGCGGATACAATTTCCAGTATTGGTTTGTGCCAAAGGGAAGTTCAAAAGCTTCGGTAGAAAAAGTGGATGGCAGCTATTGGCAAACCGGCAACGAATACAGCATTTACGTTTATCACCGCGGGTGGGGCGAGCGCTACGATAAACTGATTGGTGTGAAAAGCATTCAATAGAGACATAAAGGAGTTATAATTTTATCGTATCTGCCCCCTAACCCCCTAAAGGGGGAATAAGAGGGGACAAAGGATGTTTAGTAAAATCTTAATCTTCTTCCTTTCTTCCAAATGTGAAGATTATCTTGCGAAAACGTTATTTAATCCACATATTCCGATAATATGTACACCTCATTTATATAATGATATATTATTTTTGACTCAATAATTCTCACATGTCAAACTAATAATTTATATCATTATGAAGAAAAAATTACTTATTGCTTTTTTAGTTACTATAACTGTTATGTCAAGTGCATCAGATTTTGTTTTCAACAAAACTCCGAATCCAACTGTAGCAGCAAGCCCTTACACGGCAGGTTGCATTTATGTTAATGGTTCTGATACTGTGATCAATGCTACTACAAATTCAGTAACAGACGTTTTTGTACCAATATCATGTACTATTCTAAATCCAACGGCGGGACAAGAACTGTCACTCAGTTCAAAAGAAACAGATGCTAACATTGCTTCTGGTAAAAAAGCACTAGTGTTTAAAGGCGGTTCAAGAGCTATAATACTGGATGGCACCAAAAGAAAATTAAAAATTTCAGGTCTTACAATTGGCGAAAATATCTTATTTTCAATCGGTTCAAAGGGAAGTACTGCTCATACATTTACTCCAACTGGTGCAACTGCTGACGTGAACAATCCTGTTTTAGGGGTTAAGGGGGATAATTACGTGTTTGTTTACTGGAAATACACTGCCACTGCTACAGAAGCCATATTCTATGTTGAAACAGGCGGTTGTATTATTAATTCGATTAAAACTGGACCAGATGCTATTACCGGAGTAAATCAGGTTTTTTCAGAGAACTCCATTTTTTATAATGGTTCTCAGATCATAAATGAAAATAACTTACCGCTTGAAGTTTATAATGTATTAGGTAAATTAATTGCAAAATCGAATGCAACTATAAATACAAATAGTTTCGAAAAAGGTATTTACATGGTTCGTGCGCAGGGAGTACAGGCTGCTTTGAAATTCAGCAAATAATCCTTTTCTATTTTAGATTCACAAAAAAAGCTGCAAATTTGCAGCTTTTTTTATTGGATAAAAAACGGATACAGTATATTCTAACGTGAGCTTAAGAGAACGAATAACGGATGGTTGCATTTCAAAATAGCGATAGAAAACACATTGTCTTTTCTTTTATTTTCCAATTTGGCCAACATATTCAAGCTTGCGGCCCGGCCGATAGCTTGCTTTGAATTTATTTCTTCTTTGCGGCCCGGCCGCAAGCCCCAATTTTTTTAATTTCATGCTTTCGGCCGGGGCGCAAGCTTACTTTAGAATATTTTCTTGCATTCGGCCGGGCCGCAAGCTTGTTTCAAACTAATTTCTTGTTTTCGGCCGCGCCGCAAGTGCCAATTTATTTGATTTCTTGCTTTCGGCCGCGCCGCAGGCTTTGCCAAAGCAGATTTTTTTAAAAATTTCTGTTCAGTTAACGCAATCAAAATGCTGTGTTCAGTTTATTCTAAGCTTTGCTGTTCAGTATTTGCTCCATGGTTTGCCACAATTTATCATCTTCGGGCACAGGAGCAGTGATTTGAATCAGTTGTTTGGATACCGGATGAATAAATTCAATGTTTCGGGCATGCAAACTAATGCCGCCATTCGGGTTGGAGCGCGGGAAGCCGTATTTCAAATCGCCTTTGATGGGGCAACCCATTTTGGCCAGCTGACAACGGATTTGATGATGACGACCTGTTTCGAGATGAATCTGAAGCAGATAATAGCTATCGGAGTGGGCGATGAGTTGATAGGATAAAGCAGCTTTTTTGGCATTCGGTACCATTTTGTCGTGTGCCACCGATTTATTCTGCTTTTCGTTTCGCAACAGAAAATGTTCCAAACGGCCTTCGGGTTGAGCTGGTTTTTCCTTTACAATGGCCCAATAGGTTTTCTTCACCTCCTGGTTTTTAAACATTTGGTTCAGGCGAGCGAGCGCTTTGCTGGTTTTAGCAAAGAGCACAACGCCACTCACCGGCCTGTCGAGCCGATGTGTCACACCAGTAAACACTTCTCCGGGCTTATTGTATTTTTCTTTCAGGTACTTTTTTATGGTTTCCGAAAGCGGTTCATCGCCTGTTTTGTCGCCCTGCACAATTTCCGAGCAGGTTTTGTTCACAGCAATGATATGGTTGTCTTCGTAAAGTACTGTCATTTCTTTGTGTCAATGTTGAAGTGTTCAATCGTTAAACTGTTGAAGCGTTGAATTGTCAATCACCAAATTCTCAAATTCTCAATCTTGAATTTACCCAATCACCGCATCAACTATTGAGCGTTGACGAACAGCTTCGTAGAGCAAAACTCCGGTAGCTACCGACACATTGAGCGAAGCAATGCTGCCCGACATGGGAATACTCACCATTTCGTCGCACAAACGGAGATGATCAGGAGAAACGCCTTCGTCTTCGGCTCCCATTATAAATGCAATAGGTTCAGAAAGAATGGCTTGTGTGTAGTTTTTTGTAGCTTTTTCGCTTGCTGCCACCAACTTAATGCCCGATGCCACAAGAAATTTAAGCGCATTCCCCAAATTCTCTTCGCGACATACGGGGATGGAAAGCAAAGCGCCTGCCGAAGTTTTTATTGCATCTGCACTGATAGAAGCGCCTCCTTTGCTTGGAATGACAATGGCATCGACCCCTGCACATTCGCAGGTACGGGCTATTGCTCCGAAATTACGTACATCAGTAATACCATCGAGCACAACAATAAAAGGCATTTTTCCTTGTTCATAAATTCCGGGAATAATGTCTTCGATGCGTTGATAAGCCACAGGTGAAATAAAGGCAATGGCTCCCTGATGGTTCTTCACCGTCAGCTTGTTCAGTTTTTCGAGCGGAACGTACTGAACAGGAACATGCATGCCATTGAGCGCAGCAAAAAGCTCTCTCGACAATTCACTTGTCATGTCGCGACGCATCAAAATTTTATCAATTTCCTTTCCGGCCTGAATGGCTTCTATTACGGCTCTTATCCCGAAAATCATATCTTTCTCGGGGCGTTGTTTGTTTTTGTAGTTTATCATTTTTTATTAATCTGTTTTCGTTCAATGAAATGAGTTCATCTGTTCTAATCTATCTTCGGTTTGCAAACTTACACAAAAACAATGAATTGTAAGCAATTTGCTGAAAAATTGGCTGTGTTTTCCCCATTACAAAACAGGATTTAGAAGATATAACTTATGGTTGCCATTGCACGATGGTTAGTGGCTGTTGAGCTATTTTCTATTCTTCCGTTCCCCTGAATTTTTCCATAATCGGCCGAAGTAAGCTCATATTCAAAACCGAGTTTAAAGTTGGATAAATTGTAGGTAATGTGTGGAGCAATCCTGTAGATTCTGTCCATCAGCTGCTGAGTGTCGGCATAAAATCCATATCCGTAAGCCGTTATTTTTCCGGCTGCATCGATGTTGAGATTTTCATTTGTACCTAAATTCTGTGAAATCCCCATGAAAATACCTGTTTGAACTTTTGTTCCGTACACTAAATTCAGCCATGAACTCAGGGTGTTGAAATTCGTATACACAATATTGTTTGTTGTAGATTTGTTGCTAATGCCATAACCACCAATCATTAAATGGTCGCTCAGGTTCTGTCCGTAAATGGCTTTGGCTTTGATCTGTAGTTGATTGTCGGCATATTGGGTATAAGCCACAGCGCTACCCGAACTCAGGCGTGCATCGTTGATTTTTAGCATTTTTGTATCGAAACCTACGCCCGATATCCAATGCTTGCTTTTGCTTTCGAGACCAACAAAAATATCGGGTAACAAGGCGTTTTTCAAATAGGAGGGACTTGCACCCAGGGGACCTTGCGACATATACTGCATTTGATAATTCACTGAGCCTATAACTGAAAGTTCATTCGTAAGCATATGTTTCGCACGCACTTGCGGACTACGATTGAAAGGCTGAAACGGACTTCCTGTATTCAGCGATGGAACGGTGGGTAAAACACTGCCAAACAATGGATGCCAGGTTTGTCCTACAAGTAATTCTGTTTTCTCCCAGTTCAGTTTCAGATAAGCCTGACGAATACGTATCAGATAATAACTTGTAGAAATACCGGCAAAGTCACATTCAATTTTAGCAGTAGATTTAGCGCCCATTATTGGAGTTCCTCTAAAATCAATGCCTAGTCGGGTGGCCACGCTCAGCATTTCGGCATTGGGCACTGCATTTTTGTCCTTACCATTCGTATTTATATCCACCGGTTTCGGAAAAATACTAAATAGTCCGTCGAGCACTTCAAAATTTTGTCGGGAATTAATATAAAAATCATTTCTTACAAATCCGTATAATTGATAGCCAACCGAAGGATCGGCAGCAAAACCATTTAACAAAGAGAAAAGCAGAAATGGCAATAGAAAAAGTTTTTTTGAATTCATAAAAATTAGAGTTAGTTATTCATCCTAATAAGTTTGTAGATGAGTAATTTTGTTACTCTTTTATGCACATAAATGTTCGATAAGAATTTTAGTTCCAATACCGAAGAGAATAATTCCTCCGAGTATCTCCACATTTATTTTTATTTTCTGTCGGAATCTCACACCAATAAAGACCCCAATAACACTAAACATAAAACTTGTAATGCCGATAATTGTAGCCGCATTCACAAATTTTTCAGGATACGGAACAAACACAATACCCGTAGCCATGGCGTCGATGCTTGTTACAAATGCCAGCGCAATAAGTGTTTTCCATTTAAACGGGTTATGCGATACATCGCATTGCGGATTGATAGGGTGAAGACCTTCGATAAACATTTTCACTCCAATAATTCCTAATAAAATAAAGGCAATCCAATGATCGTAAGTGGTTATTTGACTGGCAAAACTATAACCTGCAAAGTATCCAATCACAGGCATCAGCGCTTGAAAACCACCAAAAAGCACTGCCATTCTTAATGCTTTTTTTAATTTAAATCTTTTCAGACAAATGCCTTTGCTTATCGATATTGCAAAGCAATCCATAGCAAGGCCAATGCTGATAACAATGATGGAGAGAAAATCCATAAATCAAAATTTGAGAATTAGAACATTTGAAGATTTTTAAATGAAAGAAATTGAAATAATTAAGAAGATTTGCCAACTCAATAGAGTTAACAAATCTTCTCTTTTAATTTTCAAATTCTCAAATCGTTAAATTCTCAAATCATCTTTTTTACTTGTTCGTACACATTTTTACCTGTGAATCCTAATTTTTCGTCGAGTACTTTGAACGGAGCCGAGAAACCAAAAGATTCAAGTCCGAAAACCTTACCGTTGGCACCTACCAAACCTTCGAGGTTCACCGGAAGTCCGGCAGTTAAACCAAATATTTTAGCTCCTTTAGGCAATACACTTTCCTGATATTCGGCCGACTGACTGCGGAACAAACCTTCGGAAGGAACCGACACCAAGCGGATTTTTATACCATCGGCACGTAGTAAAGCTGCTCCTTCGTTCAAGGTGGCAACTTCAGAACCCGAAGCAACTAATATCACATCCGGATTGCCATCGCATTCTACAACATAACCACCTTTTTCAGCTTGAGCTGCATCAACCTTACGTCCGTTAGCCGAAGGAAGATCTGCAATGTTTTGACGGGAAAGAATCAGGCCGGTAGGAGTAGAGGTGTTCTCCAATGCCATGCGCCATGCCACTGTACATTCTTCCACATCAGCCGGACGAAGCACCAACATTGAGTTATGACCTTTGTGATTTTTCAGTTTTTCCATCAAGCGGATTTGTGCTTCCTGTTCAACTGGCTCGTGAGTTGGTCCATCTTCGCCAACGCGGAAAGCATCGTGAGTCCAGATAAATTTAACAGGTTGTTCCATCAAGGCAGCCATGCGTACCGCTGGTTTCATATAGTCGGAGAATACGAAGAAAGTAGCGCAAGCAGGAATTACACCTCCGTGCAGACTCATACCGATACAAACACAAGCCATTGTTAATTCAGCCACACCAGCCTGAAGAAATGCTCCCGAAAAATCGCCCTTAGTAAATGCTTTTGTGTTTTTAAGGAAACCATCAGTTTTGTCAGAGTTCGACAAGTCAGCGCTTGAAACCACCATGTTTTCAACTTGTTTTGCAAGTTCGGCCAATACAGTTGCCGAAGCCGCGCGCGTTGCTTGTCCCGGTTTCTGAACTACAGCATCCCAGTTTACGATAGGAGCTTTGCCCGAGAAGAAAGTCTCTAGTTTGGCAGCCAATTCAGGATTTGCTTTTGCCCATTCAGCTTTAGCAGCATATTTTGCAGCAACAATGGTTTCTAATTCGGCAGCACGTTTAGCATATAAAGCCTTGGTTTCTTCGAAAATTACAAACGGATTTTCAGGATTTCCACCTAAGTTTTTAATACTTTCAACATACGAAGCTCCACCTTCGCTCAATGGCATTCCGTGTGTAGCACATTGGTTTTCGAAGCTCGAACCATCAGCTTTACGCGCACCTTTGCCCATAATTGTTTTACCAATAATCAGGGTTGGTCTTTCTTTTTCAGCCTTAGCTTCGGTAAGTGCAGCGCGGATTTGTTCTGCATCATTTCCATTGATTTCAATAATTCTCCATCCCCACGAAGCATATTTTTGTGCAGTATTTTCGGTACTTACATCTTTTGTTTCAGTCGAAAGCTGGATGTCATTCGAATCATAGAACATAATCAGGTTGTCCAATCCGAGGTGACCGGCCAAACGACCTGCTCCCTGAGAGATTTCTTCCTGAATTCCACCATCCGAAATAAAAGTATAAATTGTCTGGCTCATTACATCACCAAAACGAGCTTTAAGGAATTTGGCTGCAATAGCAGCACCTACTGCATAAGTGTGGCCTTGTCCGAGAGGACCTGAAGTGTTTTCAACACCACGCATAATGTCTACTTCGGGGTGACCTGGTGTAGGGCTGTTCCACTGACGGAACTGAGCCAACTCGTCCATGCTGTATTTTCCTGCGCATGCTAACACCGAATAAAGCATCGGTGACATGTGACCAGGATCGAGGAACATGCGGTCGCGACCTTCCCATTTCGGGTTTTTAGGATCATATTCCAAAAACTCAGAGTAAAGTACATTGATAAAATCAGCACCACCCATGGCACCACCCGGATGACCTGACTTAGCTTTTTCCACTGCCGATGCTGCCAAAATACGGATATTGTCAGCAGCACGATTTAATGTTTGTGTTGAATTCATAAATTATTATTTTTTTTGATTGTTGTTTCTTTTTTTCAAAATTTATACCCTACTACATAGTTCAACGTCCAGGCCGAACCTGTTGTTTTGCCAAAACCCGGAATGTACCAGGGCGACATTGTTCCAATAGGGTCTTCACCAATGAGATTTTTATTTCGGGCTGTCCAGCCCATAAATATATTTTTAGCTATTTCTACGCGTATTCCTGCTACAATCTCGAACCACATTTTCGAAGCCGATTCGTCTATATAATTCATTGTCTGGCTTTCATTCCAATAATCGTCGGTGATCACCACATTGGTAAGGTCGTATTTAAAATTTGCAAATCCCAGTCGACCACCTACAAAAAAAAGATTATTTTCGGTTTTCTTGTTGTTTTTTGATTTCATCAAATTAAAATCGATACCAATCCTTCCGAAAATCCCATTTGTTTTAAATCCTATATTTTTCTCCGTTGTTTTGTCGGCTCCGGCATAACCCATTTCTATCACAGGGAAATATTTCCGTTTTAAATTTACCAACACAGCTGCTTCGTACGAATAGGTTTCGTTGCCCGATAGTAATTTTTTAAAAACCGGAGAGATGTCCACATCTAATCTAATGCCATTGAACAAAGGTGTGAATACAGTATCTTTTGGAGCTGTTTTTACCTGAGCAGTGGCAGAGAAAACACCGACTAACAGCAGTAAGCTAAAAATGATAAATTTGTATGTTCTCTGCATTTGTTGTGTTTATGTCTCGGTTAATAATTGAAACAGAATCAATAAAATGACCTGTCGAAACAATTTCGTCGATGCTGTGTGCAACTACACACCCACATTCGAGCGATAAGTAATACCTGTCGTTGTTCGTGTGAAATATCGAAATTGTATCAGTTGTATTGTTAAATCGAACGATATAGTCAGTCTGTTCTATCGTTTTTTTAAGTGGAATGTTGATCGACTTGATACTCGTTTCTTTGTTGTACAACAACGAGTCTGTACCCAGCCCCATGACCCAAATGCTGTCGATAGTCAAAGCCGATATAGAGTAAATTTTCGTGGTGCTGTCCATTGTCTTTTTATAAAATCCAACCTGCATCAATACATTCTTCTCTTGAGTGCAGTTTTCGGTTTGTGTGCAGGCAAACAAAAAAGCCAGAGCAAATAAATATATGTTTCGAAATAATTTCATAATCGAGTGTTGCTTCAGTTAATAATTACATGAGCATGCTTACTTCTTTTTTCAATAATTTTGAAGCAATCTCTGTTGGTGTTTGTTCGGACGATGAATATACCTGAATTATAATTTCAGCTAATTTAGTCGCTTCCTGATCCGGTTGAACCTTTGAGGCACAGCCATTAATCAGCTGAATCAGACTTTCCTGGGCCATACAGACAGCATTCCAGAGTTCGTTGCTTACATATATTTGCTGAGCCGAATTATGGCTGAATTCATTGCGAATACCCTCAATAAGTTGTGTATGCAGTTCGAAGCTAGTCATTCCGGATTTTATCGTGTTGACAACAATGGCATTAGGACTTGTACGCTCGAGTACAAGCATCAAACGTTCGTAAGCTCTTAATCGCACAGGAGTAACTATGGAATTGTTTTTCTTCCTGATCTCGAAATTTCTTCGTTTTTCTTCGTTGCGCAGCAGCTTGTCAATCAGCAAATAGGCTGTCAACAAAACAAGGAGTGCCGGTAAAACTATTTTGAGAATTTCTATCATTACGATTACTATTTAAAACGCTGATTTATTGATTTTTTGTCTTTAAACCTACTTTGTACAATTTTATATCAATGGGCTGTATCGTTACAAGACAGCCTTTTGGAAGTTGCAAAAATTCATCTTCCATATCTTTGTAAAACTTGTTGATAGCCTGCGTTGAATCAATCAGTTCAATCACAACGGGAAGTTTTTCTGTTAATTCCCAGTATTTCGAAGTATTGATGTGCTTACTACTTGGCCCGTATCCCATAATTCCGCGGTACACAGTGGCACCCGACAATCCATGCTCTTTTGCTTTTCTTACGATATGTTCGTACAGTAAATCAGTATCGGTTTTATCTGTACTACTAATATATATTTTAAGGATACTGCTTTCCATAATTTTCACCCGTTTCTTTTTTGTTTAAAACAACTTTAGAGCAAATTAGTAAAAATATAACCCAAATATACAGCTAAAAATCCCAACAAAATGCTAAGCGATGTGTAAATAAGCACAGTAAATACCTGTCCATTTTGCATTAACATAAGATTTTCGCTACTGAACGAAGAAAAAGTGGTGAAACCACCACAAAAACCAACCATTAGAAAAAGACGCAAGTCAGTAGATATAAGGTCGCTTTTAGCCGAAATACCCACCAATATGCCAATGATAAAACTACCCAAAACGTTTACAGTGAGCGTGCCCATTGGTATTGAAAAAAAATGCCACGAAAGATTCAGTTTCGAAACCAAAAACCTCGCTACACTGCCAATAAACCCTCCAAGACCAACTAACAGCAAATGTTTCATTTCATCAATTAATTATTCTTAAAACAGTTATTTATCGCCTCTTTTCACTCTTCACAGAACTCAAAACCCGGAACTCGAAGCTATTTTATTTAAATTTCTTTTTCAATCAAATAGTTATTGCGTTCGGGAGAATTGCGGGCAATCAGTTCACCTATAAAGCCAGTTAAAAAAAGAAGCGTTCCTAAAATCATGGCTAACATAGCCAGATAGAAGTATGGACTTTCGGTAACCAAGCGTGCCGGAATGTGCGAAAACAGAGCATAAAGCTTACTGGCGCCCACCACAACAACGGCCAAAAAACCAAGCAAAAACATAAGGCTACCGTACAAACCGAAAAAGTGCATTGGTTTTTTACCGAATTTTGATAAAAACCACAATGTTATTAGGTCCAGATAACCGTTTACAAATCGGTTCAGACCAAATTTTGTTTCGCCAAATTCGCGTTTGCGGTGTTCCACTACTTTTTCACCAATGCGTTTGAAACCAGCATTTTTAGCAAGAAACGGAATATAGCGATGCATTTCGCCATACACTTCTATATTTTTAATCACATCCGACCGATAAGCTTTAAGTCCACAATTCATATCATGGAGTTTTAATCCTGTCACTTTGCGGGCTGTAGCGTTATATAATTTTGATGGTAGATTTTTGGTAAGTTTCGAGTCGTAACGTTTCTTTTTCCAACCCGATACAAGGTCGTAGTTTTCTTCCTTTATCATACGGTAAAGGCCGGGTATTTCGTCCGGACTATCCTGAAGATCAGCATCCATAGTGATAACAACGTCGCCCTGAGCAGCTTTGAAGCCACAGTATAATGCCGGTGACTTACCGTAATTGTTACGGAATTTTATTCCTCGTACGTTACTTGATTTTTGCTGTAGCGACTCAATGATTTGCCATGAACGATCGGTGCTGCCATCGTTTATGAAAATGACTTCAAAACTGAATTTATTACTTGCCATTACCTGCTCTATCCATTCGTAGAGTTTAATGAGCGACTCTTCTTCGTTATAAAGCGGAACAATTACTGAAATATCCATGTTTATAATTTTTCAAATCCTAAAAAATGAGGGTTCTTTGCTAAACAGCTCTACCTTCTGTTTTATTCGAAAATACTTTTTTCTTTTTTTACAAAAGCTGCAACGATCAATGCCCAAAATGCAGCCCCGAACGCAGCCGAAAATATGTTTATAAACAGCATTGGGACAGGCTTATAAAAACCTTCGATTAAACTATAGGTTGTATCGTCAACGTTAATATTCATCGATTCGTACATCGTGAGTACATCGTTGAGCAAACTTGCCAAATAATCAGGTTTTATAAATGAAGTGTAAATGCTAATGATCAGTGCTGAAATGACAGATCCGAAAAAATAGATTTTAAACAAAAACGAAAATGCTTTCCAATAACTAATAGCGCCATTGTGAAAATTTTCGCGGTATTGAATTGCAAATTTGTACAACAAAAACAAAACCAATACGGAGATAAAAAACGAAATTACACTTAGAAAACCTATTTTAGGCGCTGACAGTAAGAATTTTAATGAGAGTAAACCACCGATGTAAAGCAGACCGTAAAGTACCGACGATTTTTCAGATTGTTGTTCCATGAATATGAATTTTTTAGATGTACAAAAGTACAAAAAAAATCATTAATAAAAAACGCAAGATCAAATATACAAGCTGTATTAGTTATCAAAACACAATAATTTGTATTTCAGATTATTAAAGTCGAAAGTACAAATCAACCGAAATGCAGAAACCGATACATTCATCACTGCATTTAACGGGCACAAAAAATATATTTCTTTTTTTGCTATTTCTTGTTGTTGATAATCAGTGCAGCAATTACACCGGGAACCCAACCACAGAGTGTAAGCAAAAATACAATTATGAACGATCCACAGCCCTTATCTACAATGGCCAAAGGTGGAAAAATAATACAAAGAATAACGCGCCAGATGGACATAACAATTGATTTTTAGTGTTTTTGCAAATTTAATTGAAAATTTAAAATTCCAGACTGATTTATCGTAAAATAATTTTTTATTGCACTAAAAATTCAGATTATTAAAAAAGAGATGTTCGGCAAAAGCAGTGAAAATTCCTCTATGAAGTGCTTCAGAAAAGTTATTTGTGAAACACCTTTATGTATTTTTAAATCAATATCTCAACACTCAGTTTGTGTATTTTATGTTATTAAACATTTTTTGTGATTTTCGATACATAATCTAAAAATCATTTACTACATTTGGGAAATTTTCACTCATATCGCATTAATTAAGTTTTATTTAAACGGATACAGAACAGATTGATGAAAAAGATAGTTGAATTTTTTGCTATTCCAAAAGAATTAAGAATTCCGTTGGCAATTATTGGAGGGATTGTTGTTGGTTTGGTTTTTTACACCGGATATATGGCAAGAATCCACTCTTACCTGTCCGATGATCCGTCGGCTTGCGTGAATTGTCATATCATGACTCCTTATTACGAAACATGGCGCCATAGCTCACATGCTCAATGGAGTAACTGCAACGATTGCCATGTACCACACGATAATGCATTCAAAAAATACGCTTTTAAAGCAAAAGATGGATTGTATCATTCGGCAATTTTTACACTCAGAATGGAACCTATTGCCATTCGCCCCCGCGAAGAAAGTTATGCAGTGATTATGGACAACTGCATCCGATGTCATGCTGACCTAAACTCAGCATGCCTTAAAAACACAGCCGTTAGTTACGCCGACACTCAAAAAGGGATAGGGAAAGCCTGCTGGGACTGTCACAGGCAGGTGCCTCATGGAGGAATTAGCAGTATCGTTTCATCTCCGAATGCACCACTAACGCCACTTCCGAAATCGCCTGTTCCGGAATGGCTCAAAAAGGCAATGAAGTAAATTATAAAAAATTAAATATTTTCAACCTCAAAATCTAAAGGTATGTTTAACAAGTTATTAGAGATTATCAAAAACAAACCCATATTTGGTTGGGTTCTGTTTTTTGTTGTATTGGGTGGCGTATTTCTACTTGGTTTGCTGGCAGCCTCTGTTACCGAACGTCGTGCCGAAGTAGCCGGTATATTCGACAATAAACGAATAGAAATTTCGGGCATTGAACCACGCAACGAATTATGGGGCAAAAACTATCCACGCGAATACAGTACCTGGGCCAAAACAGCCGACATGGATTTCAAAAGCAAACATCTAGGCAATATGCAACAAGATGTACTTGAGGAACGCCCGGAAATGGTGGTTTTATGGGCCGGATATGCTTTTGCCATGCAATATGAAGCACCCCGCGGTCATAAATATGCAATAGAGGATGTACGAAACACGGTTAGAACCGGTTCGCCTGATCATGAAGGTGGCGACACACAACCTGCCACTTGCTGGACCTGCAAAAGCCCCGATGTTCCGCGCATGATGCACGAAAAAGGAATTGCAGAGTTTTATGCCGGAAAATGGTCGAAAATGGGTGCCGAAATCGTAAATCCCATCGGTTGTGCCGATTGCCACGATCCATTGACAATGAATCTTACAATCACCCGTCCCGGGCTTATCGAAGCATTTCAACGACAGGGAAAAGATATTATGAAAGCTACTCCACAGGAAATGAGGAGTCTGGTGTGTGCTCAATGCCATGTTGAATATTATTTTAAAGGAGAAGGCAAATACCTGACTTTCCCCTGGGACAAAGGCAGTACTGTAGAAGATATGGAGAAATACTACGACGAAATTGAACATGTCGACTGGGTACATAAACTGAGTAAAGCCCCAATGCTGAAAGCTCAACATCCGGATTATGAGATATTCATGATGGGACCTCACGCCCAACGCGGACTGGCTTGTGCCGACTGCCATATGCCTTATAAATCGGAAGGTGGCATTAAATACAGCGACCACCAGATTATGAGTCCTTTGAAAAACGTAGCCAGCACTTGTCAGACTTGCCACAAAGACACTGAAGAAAAGCTTAAAGGATACGTTTACGAATATCAGGACAAAGTAATCGAAGTCAGAAATATTGTTGAAAAAGATTTGGCTCAGGTACACATCACAGCAAAATTTGCCTGGGAAAATGGAGCTAGCGAAGCGCAAATGAAACCTGTGCTGAAACTGATTCGTCAGGCTCAATGGCGTTGGGATTTTATATTTGCTTCGCACGGTGCTGCTTTCCACGCTCCAGTAGAAACGCAACGTATTCTTTCGCACAGTTTGGATAAAACGCATCAGGCCATGTTTGCATTGCAAAAAGTGCTTTTTGCCCTTGGCAAAACCGAAGCTCCAATGCCGGATATCAGCACCAAAGAAAAAGCGCAACTCTATATCGGACTCGATATGAAAACAATTAACGCCAAAAAGGAAATTTTCAAGAAAACGATGGTGCCCGAGTGGATTAAATCAGCAAAAGAGAAAAAGAAACTTATCTCTACCGAAGGCTAACTCATTCAACCTTAAAAACACCTTGCAGTTGCAGGGTGTTTTGTTAAATACACTTTTCAACATTACTGTTACTTTCGAAACATGACAAACCAACAAACAAAGAAACCAATCTGGCAAAAGCCCTGGCATTTCACCGAAACAATATTAATTGTTGCAGGTATTTACATTGTGGGTATGATGCTGCAATTAACGGTTGGCTCTTTTAAGTTTTCTAATATCGACTGGCCTATCAATATCATTTTAGGTTTGGGCAGCCTTTCAGTAGTTTTTCTTTTATCCTTATGCAAACGGAACTTTTTCTTCCAATGGTTGGCCGGTGTGCCTTTCTCCGTAACATTAATTGCGGCGCTACTTATCCAGACCATTATAATGGGCTTTACACCTCAAATTGTTGGTACCTTAGCCGCTAAACCCGGAGTTTTCGATATCATTGGCTTCACCCGCATGACAAGCTCCTGGCCATTTATTCTGATTTATTATTTCACATTACTGGCATTGTTCGGAGCTGTAATTAACCGACTGAAAACTCCACGCTGGAAAGATTATGCATTCTATCTCAATCATATCGGACTTTTAATCCTTCTGTTTGCCTCTGGCTTTGGAGCTTCGGACATGAAGCGCTACGTGATGTATGTGGAAGAACGAGCCGAAATACCCGAATGGCGGGTGTACAGCGAAAATAAAGATGTGTTGGAGCTGCCAATAGCCATTACGCTCAATGATTTTATAATGGAGGAATATGCTCCCAAATTGACCATTATCGACCGGGGTTCTGGCAAAGCAATTCCTGTAAAAAATCCTGTATATTTTCAATTGGCCGACAAACAAACGGAAATAGAAATTGAGGGTTGGAAAATACGGGTAGATACTTTTTACATGGATGCCATACGCAATAGTGCCACGACTTATCATGAAATTCACATGCCTGGTTCCTGTCCGGCAGCAAAAGTCAGTGCAAAGGAAGTGAAAAGCAATAAATCACTGAGCGGCTGGGTATGTTGTGGTAATTATGCTCAACTGTATATGCCTCTCCACCTGAACGATAAATTAAGCGTGGTAATGACCCGCCCTGAAGCCAAAAGATATGCTTCGGACATAGAAGTAGTAACAGCCCGGGGCGAAAAAGTAGCTGCCATAATTGAAGTGAACAAGCCATTGAAAGTTGGAAACTGGACTATTTATCAATATGGATACGACAACGATACAGGAAAAGCATCTTCCTACAGCAGCTTTGAACTGGTTTACGATCCCTGGATGAATGTGGTTTATCTTGGAATTGTGCTTTGTTCAATTGGTAGTTTGTGTTTATTCTGGATTGGATACAACAAGAGAAAGGAGAAAAAACAATGATAAGTTGGGATAATTTTAATTGGTTTGCCATAGCCACTCTGGCATGTTGGGTAAGTGCTTTTGTCTTATTACTTATTAGCCATAAAACGCGTTTAGGTTTATTGCTTACAGCGCTTGGATTCGTTATCTTCGGCACATTTATAACACTACTCTGGATAAATCTGGAGCGTCCTCCCATGCGTACAATGGGAGAAACACGGCTCTGGTATTCGTTTTTTATTGTGCTTGTTGGGTCAGTTATTTATGCCAAATGGCGTTACCGGTGGATGTTGAGTTACAGCCTGTTTGTGGCAATGATATTTGTGATTATAAACATAGTAAAGCCTGAAATTCATTCCAAAAACCTAATGCCTGCACTTCAAAGCGTATGGTTTGTTCCTCACGTAACAGCTTATATTCTTTCGTATGCTATTTTAGGAGCAGCCACAATTGTTGGCATTAAACAACTTTATAAATTTAATAAAAATGATGATGAAAATCTGTTGGAATTCACTGATAATTTAGTTTATGTAGGATTTGGATTACTGATGTTGGGAATGCTGATGGGAGCAGTGTGGGCAAAAGCTGCCTGGGGACATTATTGGTCGTGGGATCCGAAGGAAACCTGGGCCTTTGTCACAGCTGCAGCCTACCTTTTTTATATCCACATTCGCTGGAATATAAAATACAGAAAAATAGCGCTTTGGATGTTGATTTTCGCATTTTTATGCCTTATGATTACATGGAAAGGTGTAAATTATTTACCTTCGGCAAAAAATAGCGTGCATGTGTATGGGCAATAAAGTTCTAAATGATATGAAACCTGAGATTCAAATTATCAATCGATAATTTGCCTGCGACACACTGAACCCCGACAGCTATAGACTAAAATCTCATAACTATCGGGGTTCGAAAAAAAAACTCACACAATCCTTTTCAGACTTATTTCCTATTCAAAAATTACCCTTTTGTTGATTTTAGGCCCATCAGCAACTATTGTCAGAATGTATATTCCTTTTAAGCCGGGATTCTGAATAGTCAGATAGTTAACACCCTGTTTCAGTTCCCGCTGAAGCATTAGCACTTGCTGTCCGATAAGATCAGTCAGAACGATACGGGCTTGTTTGCTATCGTTTGTATCAATTTTTATATTCAGAACATCTCTGGCTGGATTTGGAAATACATTCACGGTTTTATCTGATTCAAATAATTGATTAAAAATTGCTGTCGTAATACCAATTACCACTGTCTGAGTTTCCTCGTCGACTGTAAAGTTTAGATTAACAACCTGCTCGCCTTCGTCGAGTTCAGTGGTCACAGGCTCAGTCATTTCGTATCCGGTACGTTCAATCACAATACTATAACTTCCGGCAGGCAAATTTGTAAAACTATAATTACCGTTTGCATCTGGACATTGTGTGGCAATCACTTCCCCCAAACTATTCAACAACAGCACTCTGGTATCGCAATCGGTATTACTAATCATCCTGACCATTCCGGGTGACTTTTGCACACCAACAACAGCCACAGTTCCCGAAATGATGGCAGTGCCATTGAATTCGAATACGGGTTTACGGGCAATCATAAACCCGATCATGGTGTCGGTAGTGCAGGTTAAGTTAAACGGAGTCACTTTTTTCCATTCGGTTTTTCCATCGTGGTAAGTGTCGAGCCATGGATTTTCGCCAACGAAACTGTAATTTACAAAGCGCGATTTGAGGATATAATCGCCTCCGGGAAGAGAATCGAATTGTACCATTTGCAGCATATCGGCAGTGCGGTAAAGGTTAAACTTACCATCGCTGTTTTTTCGATACAATTCGGCTACAACATCGCCCGAGCCATAGCTACCACCCTGATAATGGAAAGCATGGAGTTTGGCACCTTTAAAAATAACACGCGTAGAGTCGGTATTAAAACATCCGCCAAATCCATTGTTTACCAACACATGATAAATGCCACTTTTGGTAACTTTTATCGATGGCGTTGTTTGTCCGCCGGGACTCCAGAAGTACGAATTCTCGGTATTTGTTCCGGCTATAAGAGTTACAGTGTCGCCTACACAGGCTGTAATTGTGTCGGGCATGGCAAGTGTAATAACAGGTTTAACTGTAACTAATACATTATCGCTTGCCTGACCAAGGCTATTTTTAACTGTTACCGAATACGTTCCGGAAGTTTTTGCCCATATTTTTTGAGTTTTCGCCCCTGTATTCCAATCGTACAATGCACCTAAAGTAAGTCCGGCATCCAATTGCACTGAATCGCCGTCGCACACAACGCGTGAGTTGCCCAGTTCAACAGTGGGAGAAAATTTATCAATTATATCCATTTTAAACGAAATTAGGCGTCCTTCGAAACCCTCGTATACAAGAGAATCCAACTTAAATGTACTTTCGTTTTCGAAATGTAAATATCCGGTGCGGTCACCCGTATAGCCCGAAAATTGTTTTTTACTAACAATACTTGGTCCGCTATACGCTTTTTGAAAAAATGCACTTGCGTTATCATACACATGACTTACAACATCTGTAATATTATGAGTAATACCTGAAAGATCAACCACTAATCTACGTCCGTCATTTGTGCTCCATATTCCGTTATTCGGTAAATCAGGGATATCGATATTGCTGTTTACAAGTGCACTCATGTAATACTTCATAGGCAGTCCGGACATTGTAAACGAAAAATAACCATTGCAATAATGCATGTTATATTCATTCGTAGAGCGCGAAATGGTTGTCCATTTAAAGTCATCTTTTACAGTACACTCAGAATAATATGGATTTATAATTATACCACTTTCGTCAGGAAAACAACATTCGATGGTACTTTTATTGGCGCTTGTAGCAAAATTGTAGGTCATGCTTTCCGAAGGCCATGTGTTGCCATCATAATCATTCAGATAATCTTTAGGTATTGTAAGTGAATAGCTTGCACTTTTTTCTAAATAAGGATAAAGATTAAATTTTACGGTTGAGTCTTTTTCAATCTCAACATCAACTGTTGTGTAAGTTTTAATTATCTCATTTGTGCTTATGTTTCTTAGAATAAGACTTTTCTGAACTAATACAGGTTCATTAAATTTCAGAAAACCTATTCCATGAGTAGACGTATTTAGTTTATTATTGGTTGGATATGATGACATTAATGCAGGAGGCGTAACATCGGGTTGTAGTACATTAAAGTTGGGCACAGCATCGTTGTTGTAATATCCGCTAAAAGTATCGTAATTGGAACTATTGGATAACCAAAAGCGAATTTTGGATGCAGTACCTGTTGTTCCATCGTATTTATTATACCGAAAGTCGCGAACTAAAGTCTGATTTTGACCCGTAGTGAGTGAATCCATCTGAATAACAGTAAAGTCAGTTTTTGATAGCCCCGGAGGAATATCGCATACTTTGGCCAAGGGGTTGTTCGGATTAACGGCAAAATTATCTTTGCGCATCCAGCCGAAAGCTGCCAAATATACAGTATCGCCGCTATTCACCTGAAAAGCAATCAGGTTCTCGCCTTTAAGGTAGGTGTTACCTGCATTTTTACAATAAAAATTTACCGCTGGGTAATCAATAGCCGGATTATTTTTAGTTTGAATTACAGTGCCTTTTACAATATTGGCAGGTGCAGTATAGGTTAAATCAGCATCGTACTGTGTGGTTTTGTCAAAGCCTTTCAGACTGTTTTTCCAAGCATAGTCGGTAAATTTAATTTTTGTACCGGCTGCTATATCCACCAAAGGCACAAAATCGAACGAACTCTGACTAAAATTAACCTGTACAATGACCACATCGCCGGGATTTAAGATTGTTTGGGCACTAACTATTTGTAAAATAGCTAAAAGCGCTAAGAGTAGAGTAATTTTTTTCATTTTAATAATTTGTTAATGTGATTAATTTGTTCCATTTTGTAGCATGTCCATCATTTCACCCATATCTTCGAATTTCACACCAGTTGGAATTTCAAATTGGTTAGTCGGTACTTTAATATTGGTTTCAAAGCTTGTTGCTGTTTCGGTGTAGTTAACTCCCAAAGTCGAAACCTGTGATTTTAGCGGAATACCTTTGTATTGGAGGAATTTTGTTGTTCCCCATTTAAACTTCAAGCAGTTCTTCCCTAAAAACGTTTCATAACCTTCAATTTCAGCCCCCATATCGGTAATTACTTTTCGTTCCATTTCGTGGAGTTGAGCATCAGTTTTGCCTTTTGTAAGTTTTTCGCCTATTTCGGTTTGTGCTTCGATAGTCATTTTCGAACCGGTTTTTTGCAATAAGTCAGCTTTCCAAATTGTATTCCCTTTTCTGATTTCGAGTTCCTTTGTCGAAGTCGTTGATTTTATTCCCAGAATTTTTACGGTAGTTGTACTTTCTGTAATCGTGTACATCAGCATGCCGTAATTATCGAACCAAACCGATTTTGTTCCGGTAGTATTGCCACCAAGTGTATATTCAATATGACCCGATTTTACAAAGAAATACTTTCCTTGCTGCTGTGCCATAGCTGTCATTGATAAAATGACAAATAACAAACCCATTAATAATGCTTTCATATTTTTATTTTTTAAAATTTCACAAATTCTACTCTTCTGTTCTGCGCTTTCCCTTCGGGCGTATCGTTGCTGGTCATTGGTTTAGTTTCGCCATATCCTTTGCTTGACAATCGATCAGCGCTGATGCCAGCGCTGATCATCGTATCAGTTACTGCTTTGGCACGAGCTTCGGATAGTTTTTGATTGGAGGCCGACTCGCCATCGCTATCGGTATGACCTTCAACGCTGAAATTGAGTTCAGGATGGTCAGTCATCATTCTTACCACATAATTAATGGTTCCCATACTTTCGGGCTTAATGGTAGCTTTGGCTACATCGAATTTGATACCGGTGGTAACGAATTTACCATCAGTTAGAAATTTGTCATACAATGGAACAGCACCCTTGGCAATACGGATATTTTTGCTGTATCCGGGGTGTTTCCCTTCAACATTTTGTTTCCCAAGGCTAAAGCCTGTAGGATTATAGCCTAAATTGGGAATATTTAAAACCCGCGCATCATCTAAATAAACTTTTAAAGCACGTTTGTTAAACGAAATAGCAACATGCCTCCATTTAGGAGTTTTATCGTACATTCCACTTTTATATCCCGGATAATAATTGTGTTCAATATCGCTACCATCTGCACTGTTTTTGTAAATTCGTATCCATTTTTTATTAACCGGAGTTGATTTATCCAGATTACGTTGATTTTTATAATCAACAAAATAGACTGTGTAATTATCACCGTGATTTTCGTCAAAATAAGCATCAAATTCAATCGTAAACTCCTCCGGGAGATAGTCCTCGGTACAATTTTTAAGCATGGGTACAATTCCTCCACCACCATTCATATTGCATTTAATGTGATAAATAACATTAGTACCATCAAAACTTGCATTTTCGAAATTTCCTTGAACCAAATCCCATTTACTGGGAAATTCCCCGTTTTGTTCACCTTCCTGATTGTCTTCAAAAATAATCTCGGTACCAGGCACAAAATCATATTTATTCCATGTTAATACGGGAGATGCTTTTTCATCAATAGGTGTTTCTTGTTTTTCCTGCTCATTTTCGGTGGATATATTTTTGTCTTTCGATTCTTTATCTTCATCCTTTTTTTTGCCAATATTTTTCACCGAATTATCAATGCCTTCTTCCGCTTTATCCAGAGTTTTGTCCACGGCTTTATCTGCTTTGCGTTCAATGCGTTGTTCAATTTGTTTTTCGGCATTCTTTTTTACATTTTTCAATACTTTGTTTAGGCTAATTTGACTGTGAGCTCCCGCTATAGTAATAAATAAGCCTATTACGATAATGTGTAATTTCGATCTCATGTTATAAATTTTAGTGGTTGATTGTTGTGATTGATTTCAGAAAACTTTCAATATTCTTCCTGTAGTCGACTGTATAAGGTATTGTTATACCATTAAGCAATTCTATTTGATGTTCTTCAATTCGTATACGGATTATGTATTCTGTATTGATCAGATGCTTTTTATGAACCTGCAAAAAGCCGGAATCTAAAAGGAGTTGAATGGTTTTTCTGTCCGCGTTGATTAACTCCAACGTTTGTTCATTTCCATACAGCACCAATTTGCTTTTAGTCTGCAATTCCGCCCAAACAACCGATTCATTCAACTTTGTGATTATATTATCAGCAGTTTCGTAAACCAGTTGATTTGTCTTTGTATTTATGGATATGATTTTATTGATGTTCATAGACCAACTTTTTTTCAGCAACAAAAATAGATGGAACAAAACAAAGCAGACGCTGACTTTTATATAAGCCAGCGCCTGCTTTAAATGTGCTTTGGAAATTTTTATAAGTGCTGTCGAAAACTGTATTGCTTTTGAATCAATACAGAGCAATATGCTATATTTTTTCTAAATTTTGAATGACTTTATCCTTGAAACGTGTCGCTACAGGGACTTGTGTTTTATCTGTTAGTCCTAGTGAACCGCCGTCAATTTTATGGTAACATTCAATATATTTGGTATTTACCAAATGGGATTGATGCGTTCGGATAAAACCGTTATTTTCGAGCAAAGCGTCGTATTCTTTGAGATTTTTTGAAACAACTACCGGTTTTCGACCCGAAATATAAAAGGTGGTGTATGCTCCATCGGCTTGCAGGCGGATAATATTGTCGAGCTGAATAACGTGAATAGAATCGGCCGTTCGCAATACAATTTTGGAGGGTTGCCGGTTGTTTTGAAAGTTATGAAGCAAGGCATTAAACTTTAAACCGGATTCTGTTACGTTCTCCCGGCGTTGCGCTTTTCGTATAGCGTCGGCAAATTCACCCTCCGAAAATGGTTTCAGTAAATAATCGAGGGCGCTGAATTTTATTGCCTGCAAGGCATATTTTTCGTAAGCAGTAATAAAAATAATACTGAAATTAACTGAAGTGAGCTTTCGCAAAAAATCAAAAGCAGTTCCATCGGGCATATCCACATCCAGCAACACAAGGTCAGGATTATGGAGCAATACAGCCTGATAAGCCTGTTCGACCGATACAGCTTCGGCACAAACAGTGGTTTCAGGAAAATATTTTTGCAACAGGCTCCGGCTCATTTCACGGGCAGGCGCTTCGTCGTCGATAATCAAAATCTTCATTAACTATATGTTTTAAAAGGAATAGCCAAACTTACACGTGTACCACTTTGCGTTTCAGGAACCGGACTTTCAATCGTCAAACTATCGGGGCGACCACCAGGCATTTGCAACCGTCCGAGCGTAATATCAATGGCCATTGAGCGATGATTTGCATTATTTTCAGCATTTTTCAGACCCACACCATTGTCAGTCACTGTAAGTATCAGTTCTTTTTTCACAAAACTAAAACTTACCGTAATCAGTCCGTTTTCGACTCCACGAATGCCATGCTCCACAGCATTTTCGATTAAAGGTTGAGCAATCATTGGCGGAATTTCTGTATTATCGGCATCGATGCCTTCGCCCACACTGATTTTATATTCAAAACTGATTCCGAAACGCAACTGCTGAATTTTCAGATAATTATTCAGGAATTCAATTTCATCGGTCAGCGAAATAAAACGCTCGTTGGAATTTTCGAGAATCTGGCGCATAAGTCGCGTGTATCGCGAAAGAAAACCTGATGCTTCTTCGCTTTTCCCGGACTGAACATATTGATTAATAGCATTCAGCGTATTGAAGATAAAGTGCGGATTCATTTGCGAACGAAGCAGCTTTTCTCTGAGTTCGGCCTGTTCCTTGCGTGTTTTGGACAGCTTACGGCGCGACCACAGAAACAACATGGCGGCAAAAAGCAGCATGATAAAAACAACTGCGGCAAATAATGATTTACGACGCTGATATTTAAGCGTTTTTACCTTGTTTTCATAGTCGAGTCGTTCAATTTCCTTTTCTTTTTCCGAAGTCTGGTATTTCAGCTCCATCTCGTGCAGGTTTTTCTCCACATCAGCATTCCGAAGCGAGTCGATACCTTCTTTGTAGGCGTTATAATGCTCGTAAGCCATTTTCCAGTCCTTTGTTTTCTCGCCAATACGTGCCAATGCCAAATGCGCCTGTGCTTCCTCTTCGGGATAAGTTTTGTACTCACTGGCGAGCGCCAGCGCTTTTTGCGCATAAAGTCCGGCCTCAGCATATCGATTCATTTTTTCAAGAATATTGGCGGCGTGTATGCGGTCAAGTATCTGGGCATAAATTTTCCCGCTTTGCTGCGCGTAGTCAATGGCTTTCAGAACATCAGCATAAGCTTCGGGATATTTTTCCTGCGACATATAAATAAGACTTCGATTGGAATAACCTGTACCCAACCCCGTAATATAATTGTTAGCCTTCGAAATAACCAGCATCGAATCGTACCAGGCCAACGCTTCATCGCTTTTTCCGCGCAGTTTGCTTATTCCACCCAAATCGTTGAAAATCCCGGCTTTTGTCTGAATGCGACTATCGGTCAAAGTACGCGAAACCTCATAGGCTTTTTTCACGTAAAACTCCCATTTATCGGTGTTGGTTTCTTTAAAAAGCTGCCCCACCTGCTGATAATAATAATCGAGATTTTTCTTTTTTCCGGAAGCAAGTTTATTTTTCAGTGCTTTGAGTTTGTAGGCGATGGCCAGTTTCAGATTTCCGGCATATTCGTACTCCGACCCCATATTCAACATTATCATGGCTACCTTGTCGGCATCGCGGATATCGTAAAAGGCTTTCAATGCTTTGTGGTAATAGTGCAACGCCAGTGGGCGATTGCCCGAATAACTGGCATTGGAAGCCAGCAGATTGTAGATAATTCCTGTTTCGTAATTGTTTTTCGAAGCTTCGGACAACGCAATTGCCATGGTGAGTAAACTATCGCCACGCTCGAAATCAGCCTCTTCGCTTAACGAATCGCCCCAGAGTTTCAGCGATTGTATCATGGAAGTGGTGTCATTTTTAAGCTTTGCCACCTTGTATTGTTCCTGAAACGACGATTGGGCAGCAACGGTAGCAATACCGAAACTGCAAATAAGCAAACTGATAACCAGAATAATGTAAAGATTTTTATTCATATCATTGCAAAAAGATCAAGGGAATTATTAATGACAGGAAAAAGACTTTTGCAAATATATTTATTTGTTTTGAATTTTTAAATATCAAAACAAAAAAAGTAAGATTTAATGCTATATTGTTGTAATATATTTTACAATTTTGCTCCAAAAGTCAAAGAACTATCATTTGGGACTGCTGCAGCTGCCTAAGAATACAATGAAAAGTATGGCGCTTATTGAAAAAGACGGTAGCATGCGAGAAGAAATGAAATCGACATAAAAAATAAGCCTAACAGCTTTTTTTACTGTTAGGCTTACAAACTTATTTAATCTATTCGGAGATTATTTTTTGTGAATGAACAATGTTGTTGATTTGATACTGAATGATACAGGCACTTTGCGGAAGCGAACGAGTACTTATAATTCCTGCATTTGCTCCCGGAAATGCTTCACAAATCAGGCGTCCACTCAGGTCGGTGATGCTGATCTTGTCGATAATTTCAGTAGAGTTGAATGTCAAACAATTGTTTTTCAAAGTAAATACAGTTTTTAGGTCGGTTTTACTAAGCCCTGTTCCGAAATCGATATTAACTCCAGGCATTGACATGTGCATACCTTCCATTTGCGTTACAATCTGCCAGAAATCAGATTTGTTTACAAGGTGAAAAGGTGTTTTAGCCGGATCGAGCGCCGCCGAAATACGGAAGGAAGCATTGTTGTCAATTGTCTGTACATTGGTGATGGGCACAACATTCGCATCAACATCTGTAAGTTCGAGTTCGGCCGCTGTAAGAGCAGTAAGTCCTTTGTGCAAATAGAGATTAAAACCCGTTTGGTCAACGTTGGAAGCGTAGGCATTGTTTGTAATCTGGTTGGGCCAGGAGGAAAGAATCTGAGCCATACCGCCCACTTCTGTTTCGTCGCCAGTGGCTCTGATAGCTAATTTATACCCTGCATCGGCATTGGTAGTGGCATATGTGAGCCCGGTAGCGCCATCGATAACAGTCATTTCAGAAGTAAGCGGATTTACCCTGAACCATTGATAAGTAAGATGCCCTGTAACATCACTGTCGTCCGAAAGCTTGCGTACAGTAAAGCCAGCTTCAAGACCACGACCGATATTTGGAGCCATAATGCCTGTAAGAAACATGCTTTCGTCAAGACTCCAACCGGCAAAACGTGTATCGATGCCCGAAAGAGAAGCAAGGACTTCGTTGGAAGTAAAGCCGTTTTTGGGGCCACCATTGGCAAGTAGTCTGAAAGTGTACGAAGCATCGGGCGAGAGACTGAAATTATCTCCGGTGAGTATCAAATCCTCGTAAGCGTGCTGATAATTAGTCCACGACTGTCCGTTATTGGCCGAAATCTGAACAGTGTAGCTATTGGCGCCAATCGTCGAAGGAGCGGGAAATTCCATGTCAACTTCGGCATAGGTGCCACTTCCGACAAATAACCCGTTTTGTCGATGCGAATACTTCAGAAAGAGCCCACCGAACTTTCCTTCGGGTTGAGTGAACTGAGTAAAAGTGGGGAGAGTTCCGCCCTCGCCGGGTGTGAATTGTGCATAAAGGCCGGGAAGAATAAGCAGTATGCTTAACATTGTAAGCAAAAAGCTTTTGTGAATAATGTAGTGCTGTTTCATGACCATTAGTTTTAAGGGTAAATGATTATTGAATTATACATTGAATAACACTTGATAAAGCCAATTGGTTTAATGATTTTTAAATAAAAAACACATATTTGCAGTAAGACTTAATGTTTTTTGTAATTAACTACCGGAATACGTATTCAGTTGATTGAAGCTATGAGCAAAAGTTATTGAATTTTTTGTACTCAGATTGACTATAAAAAATTATCTTTCCGTAACGAAGAGGAGCAGGGGATAAGGATAATATGCAATATCTCATTTTTGACCAGCTATGGTTGCACTATTCATTGTTTTTATGTAAGTTTGCAATACAAAAAAAGAATTTTTAAAACTTATTTCTCAACATATTAAATCAATAGTATTCTGCTATTGATTGTGCGCTGAAGGCTTTCAGATTATAAAGGAAATCAGCATTATTCTAAGATTGATTCGACAAATAAGATATATGCCTACAATTTCTATGTTTTTTGGTATTATTATCAGAATGTATTATGCGCCAAAAGAGCATAACCCTGCTCAGATTCATGTATATTACAATGAGTATATAGCTGTAATTAATATTCTAAGCATGGAAATAATGGAGGGTGAAATTCCTGTCAGGCAATTAAGATTGGTGTTGGCATGGATGGAAATCCATCAAGAGGAGTTACTGGCTAACTGGACTTTGTGCCAAAATGGAGAAAAACCGTTTGCAATAGAATCCTTAAAATAGAAGTAGTATGTATTTAGCAGTGAAGAAAGTGTTACCCACTTCAGACTATCAGTTGATTCTTACTTTTGCCAATGGAGAAGTAAGGCTGTTTGATATGAAACCCTATCTGGGAACAGGTATTTTTCAGGAGCTGAAAAATATTGCTTTATTTAATAAAGTCAGGATTAGCTTCGACAGTGTTGAGTGGGATAACGAGGCTGATATGGATCCGGAAATTCTATACAGGGATAGTAAGCCGTTGGATAATCAGATAGCCAGCGAACCCACAGGGGAATATGAATTGCCCTGAACGAAGGAATCCAAATAACAATCGCATTTAAGTAACAGGAATAATAGGATAATTGAACGAAAGCAGTTATTTTTACAAAACATTTCAGAGCAAAAACAATAAACTGAGAATATATTGAATTAAATCATGTACTGACTAAATACAATGCTGTGAAAAGTAAGAAAATCAATGTTACAGGTACAGATATTACGATAGTTGAATATCAGGACTCAGACTTCATATCATTGACGGATATGGTGAGGGGTTTCGGCGACGATTCAATGATTTACAGTTGGATGCGCAATAGAAACACTTTAGAGTTTATTGGAATTTGGGAGGAAATACACAATCCTGATTTTAAAGGTAACGAATTCGTAACCTTTAAAAGTCAGGCAGGCTTAAATACTTTTAATCTTACACCTCGCAAATGGATTGAAGCTACTAATGCCATTGGAATAATTTCGAAAGCAGGAAGATATGGTGGTGGTACTTTTGCACATAAAGACATTGCATTTGAATTTGGGAGTTGGTTAAGTCCGGGTTTCAAAATATATCTGATTAAAGAGTATCAACGCCTCAAGAACGATGAAAATGACCGTTTAAAGTTAGAATGGAATTTTCAGCGCACTTTATCGAAAGTAAATTACACAATTCATACCGATGCTATTAAAGAAAATCTGATTCCAACGGAATTAACACCTATACAAATTAGTTTTGTGTATGCTAACGAAGCTGATATACTAAACGTAGCCTTGTTTGGCAAAACTGCTAAACAATGGCGGACTGAAAACCCTTACATGAAAGGTAATATACGCGATACTGCTAATATTGAACAGTTGGTAGTATTATCCAACATGGAGAGTATGAATGCAGTACTAATTCACAAAGGATTATCGCAATCGGAAAGATTAATTGAACTCAACAAAATGGCTATTTCGCAAATGAAATCGCTTGTAAACAATAACAAAATACAGAAACTAAAGTAATTAAATAACAAACTATTTTTCAAACATATTAATTAAATAGCATTCTGCTATTGTTCGCGCGCACGAAACCTCGGAAATTTCAACAGCGAACACACAATCAGATTCAATGAGCAAAATGCTCGTGCCAAATGGCGCGGGCTTTTGACTTATCGATTGTGTGTGGCCGTCCGAGGGCCAAGTGCGCGGGTAAGAATTTAGTCCGCGCTTTTATTTTACAAGCATGGACGATTAAAAAAACATCAATCCCCAATGTCCATGAATTTCTACCAAACACTCGAAAATGCACTCCGCAAAGAACCAAACTATGTAACCGACAACGGTGAACTAAAAAAGTGGGTCATCATTAACAAAGCTCAAAACTACGATGACGATCTTATTGAATTACTGCTCAAAGACGAAACGCTGCGACAAAAATTTTTCAAGCAAGTAGTCGGCACATTGGTTTTTAATCAACAACTTTTTATACAGTTTTTGGAACAAAAAAACTTCCTGAACGATAGCTACACTCAATACAAAAATAAAGTGGGGCTAACAATTGATGGCAAATACCTGAAGCAACGCAATGAGGTAGCCTTAGTCTGGCCGTTTAAAGATTGTATATTAGAAGGCGGACAAAGCCGTGAAGAAGATAAGCGCGAAGAAATTTTCTTTAACGAAATACTAGCACAGGACGAAATCACACAACTTTTAGAGCCCAAAGTCCTTACACAAGCCAAACGCTTTGACAAGGATGGCGAAAAAACACTTGACCTCTTTAACAGAAACGAAGCAGGTACCATTACTGACAATCTAATTATTAAGGGGAACAACTTACTTGCTTTGCACACTTTGAAAGAAGAATTTGCCGGAAAAGTGAAGCTTATTTACATAGATCCTCCATATAATACCAATGGAGCAGCTAATACATTTGCATACAACAATACTTTCAACCATTCAAGTTGGCTAACCTTTATAAAAAACAGACTTGATATTTCAAAAAAACTTTTGCGAAATGACGGTATCATTATGGTGGCTATAGACCATTTTGAACTATTTTATTTAGGTGTTTTACTTGATGAAATATTCGGTAGGGAAAACAGAATGGGAGTAATCGCAGTTGTGCACAATCCAGGTGGTAGACAAGATGATAAATTTTTTCCAACAGCACATGAAAACATGTTAGTATATGCAAGAGATATTCGCAAAGCTGAGATTTTCACTTTAGGTAATTCAGATGAGAAGATTGCTCAATTCAAATTAAAAGATAAATTTGGTTTATATAAACTACGCGGCTTCAGAAGAAGTGGAAGTAATTCAAGGCGAGTTGACAGGCCGGCTCTTTACTATCCAATTTATTACAACAAAAACAAGAACTCGTTGAATATAGAAATGACTGACAAAGAAGACATTAAATTATTACCTATCGATGATAAAGGTGTAGAAAGATGTTGGAGGTGGGGTCAAAAAACTTTTCAAGAAAAAATAGAAGAATATATTGAAATAAAGGAAACCAAAAATGGTTTTGAACTTTATACAAAAGAACGTAAAAACGATTATCAAGGTGAAAAAGCAAAAACTATTTGGAATAAACCATATTATACCGGTCAAACAGGTACAAATGAATTAAAGAATACTTTTGGCAGTAAAGTGTTTAGTTATCCCAAATCTCCATTTCTAATTCGCGACGTTCTGCAAATAGCGACTAACGAAGGTGATATTGTTTTAGACTTTTTTGGTGGAAGTGGAACTACAGCAGCAGTATCCAAAGAAATGAATCGACAATTCTTAACAATTGAACAAATGAGTTATGCAGGACCAGTTATACAAGAACGATTATTCAAGGTTGTTCAGGGTCAAAAAAGCGGAATAAGTGATACTGTTAATTGGCAAGGTGGTGGTTCATTTGTCTATCTCGAACTCAAAAAGTACAATCAATCTTTTATCGAAAAAATAGAAGAAGCTAAAGATACTCAATCACTTTTGCAGATATGGGAACAAATGAAACAAAAATCGTTTCTGAACTACAATGTAGACATTAAAAAACAGGATGAAAATATCGAATTATTCAAAGCTTTGACTGTAGACCAGCAGAAACAACATCTTTGTGAGATTTTGGACAAAAACCAATTGTATGTTAATCTGAGTGCGCTTCATGATAAAGATTTCGGTTGCTCAGACGAAGAAATACGCATAACAAATGATTTTTACGGCACTAAAAACTAAACCATGGCCTATCTACACGATATTTTCAACAATCCGTTTGCCCGTAAAGCACTGAATCAGTTCAATTTGCCTAACTGGATAACCAACAATTTAAAATTCAATATTCGCCCCTACCAGGAAGAGGCTTTCAGAAGGTATTTATTTGTGGAGCAAGAGGATTTTGAAGGGAAACCACCAAAACCGTTTCACTTGCTGTTTAACATGGCTACCGGAAGTGGAAAAACGCTGATTATGGCAGGTCTAATACTTCATTTGTACGAAAAAGGATATCGAAACTTTCTGTTTTTTGTAAACAGCAATAATATCATTCAGAAAACCAAAGACAATTTTCTAAATCCATACGCTTCAAAGTATTTGTTTGCAGATAAGATAGTTATTGGTGGCAAAGAGGTGCTAATAAAGGAAATTGATAACTTTGATGAAGCCGACAATCAGAATATAAACATCAAGTTTACAACCATTCAACAATTGCATATTGACTTAAATAACACCAAAGAGAATAGCGTAACGTATGAAGATTTTCAAAACCGAAAAATTGCATTGATTGCAGACGAAGCTCATCATTTAAATGCAGGAACTCGCAGCGGAAATTTATTTGGCAGTTGGGAAGATACGGTTGAGAAGATTCACAAATCAGACTTTGAAAATATACTGCTCGAATTTACCGCCACACTCGACAACGAAAGTGCCGAAATTGTAAGCAAATACCAAAATAAAGTACTTTTCAAATACGATTTAGCGCAGTTTCGCATCGACAAATACTCGAAAGAGATTAACCTGATTCGTTCGCAGTACGATGAGAAAGAACGGATTATTCAGGCCTTATTATTGAATTTATATCGACAAGAAATAGCAACTTCAAATAATATTAATCTGAAGCCTGTAGTTCTATTTAAGGCAAAAAGAACAATTGCAGAGTCAGAAAAGAACAAGGCAAATTTTCACAAATTAGTTGAAAATTTATCAGTATCTGCAATCGAAAGAATTGAGAAAACATCAACAGTTTCGGTCGTTCAAAAAGCAATTTCCTATTTTGCAGCCAAGGAGATCACACACAATGAAATTGTAAAACGAATACAAGCTAATTTCAGATATGAAAATTGTTTGAGCGCCAACAATGATGCCGAAGCGGAAGAAAATCAATTACTATTGAACACATTGGAGGACGAAAACAATCCGATTCGTGCCGTATTTGCTGTGCAAAAATTGAATGAAGGCTGGGATGTTCTGAACCTATTTGATATTGTCAGGCTGTACGAAGACAGGGATGGTAAAGATGGTAAGCCTGGCAAAACAACACTTTCTGAAGCTCAGCTAATCGGTCGTGGCGCAAGATATTATCCATTTGCATTAAACAAAGAACAGGAAAAATATACACGAAAATACGATGATGAAATTTCAAACGATTTAAAGGTATTAGAAGAACTTTATTATCATACAAAAGAAGACAGTCGATATATTTCAGAACTAAAAAGAGCACTTATTGATACAGGTATTTATGAAGATGATGCAGATTTGGTAACCAAACAATTATCATTAAAATTTGAGTTTGTAGAATCAGACTTTTATCGCGAAGGACAAGTTTTTTACAATAAAAAGATACCGAAATCGTACAATAATGTAAAATCGTTCTCTGATTTGGGAATTCGCAAAACAAATTACAGACATACGCTGTCATCTGGCGCAGGGCGCATGACTGTAGCTTTTGGATTACTCGAGAATCCTACTGCGGAGTTTGAGTTAACTAAAACAAAAGATGTCAAACTATCTGAAATACCGAAACACATTATTCGTTATGCACTTACACAGAATCCATTTTATTATTTTGAAAACTTAATTCGTTATTTTCCGAATATAGATGCTATGTCAAATTTCATTTCGGATGTAAATTATTTAAACAACCTTGAAATTACTTTTACCGGTACGATAAACCGTCTCCAAGAGATAAATAATTTCGATTATTTAATGGCTTTGAATGGACTGCTTCATACTATTGAAAATGAAATAAAAAGCAACACAACAGAATATGAAGGCTCGGAGTATATTTGTGAACGAATAAACAAAGTATTTAAAGACAAGCCAATACGTGTAAAAAAATACGATGAAAGAGCAAAAGGTCAGGAGGAATTAGTTGCAAATGAATCTTGGTATGTATTTAATGCAAATTATGGCACAAGCGAAGAAAAACAATTTGTTGAGATGTTTTCAAGACGCTTTGAAAGCCTTAACCAAAAGTATGAAAACATCTATCTCATTCGAAACGAAAGAGAAATAAAGATATACGACAAGTTTGGAAGAGCTTTTGAGCCGGACTTTTTGCTATTCTGCAAGCAACGTGAAAGAGAACAAATGACATATCAGGTTTTTATTGAGCCTAAAGGAAAATATTTAATGGGGCAAGATAAATGGAAAGACGATTTTCTAAAAGAAATAAGTTCAACACAAAAAACTATTACAATTCATACCGACACCTACTTAATCACCGCAGTTCCATTTTACAATTACTCAACTGAAAACGAGTTTAAGGCATCATTATCTAAAATATTAGAATAAACAATCAATTGGTTCTATACCAAAAGCGGCAAAACCATTTTGCTCGAAACCAAAGGAGATCATTTGGATGCTGAGCAAAAAATTCGCTTAGGCAGTGTTTGGGCAAACAAAGCGGGAAATAATTATCGGTATTTTATCGTGTACGAGAAACGAAATGTTTCGGGCGCATATAATCTTGAAGAGTTTTTAAATATTATCAGAGAGCTATAATGTAAAATAATTTTTCTCTTAGAATATACTAAGTCGGGGCGCGACTTGCAGTCGCACTCCGACTCACTTCCAGCATCTTTTTCTTAAAATATCGAGCTCAAGTCGGAATTTTGTTGTATACTTGCTAAATTGATTATAAAAGGAGGCGTATGTTACACAAAATCAAGAATCCTATCCTGTTTCAGGGAAATCTCAGAAAGAAAAATTATTTTGAAGGTTGGTACTATAAAATGGTGAGTGCCGATGGCAATTGCTCTGTAGCGCTGATTCCGGGCATTAGCCTAAACAAGCTGCACTCACATGCATTTATTCAGGTTTTTGTGACCTATGCTCATGTGGAATTGAAAACAATTTATGTGGAGTTCGATAAAAATGATTTCGTTGCAAGCGATCGTCCTTTTGCGTTAAGCATACAGCGAAACACTTTTACCGGGCAGGGCATTGATATTTCGATTGAAAATAAGGATTTGAATATCCAGGGAAAGCTTCAATTTTCGGGTAACACAGCCATCGAAACCTCACTGCTTTCTCCTTCGATAATGGGGTTTTTCTCCTTTTTTACGTTTATGGAATGCTATCATGGGGTGGTGAGTATGAGTCATGTGCTCGAAGGCCAGCTTACAATTGATGGTAAATCAGTGGATTTCGGCGGTGGAAAGGGATATATTGAAAAGGACTGGGGTAAGTCCTTTCCGCGCGAATATGTGTGGATGCAATCGAATCATTTTAAAAACACCGGCACCTCTTTTATGTTTTCCGAGGCAATTATCCCGTTTAAAGCTTTTCACTTCAATGGTTTGATTGTAAATTTAATCATCAACGGGCAGGAATATCGGTTTGCCACTTATAATGGCGCGAAGGTAACAGCCAAAGCAATAAAAAGCGACAGTGTGATTTATGAGATAAAAAAAGGGAGGTTAAAACTGATCGTCGAAGCCTTTAACGAAAAAACAATTTCGCTTCCTTCGCCCAAAAACGGTGCAATGATTCAGTCGATCAAAGAAGGACTTTCGGGAACTATCACGCTGCAATTGTTAGAAAATGATACTTGCATCTACGAAGATACAGGCACACATGCCGGTTTGGAGATTATGATGCATCAATAGACTTCCGGGCACCGTGAGATGCGATATCGGTTTGGAGATTATGATGCATCAATAGACTTCCGGGCACCGTGAGATGCGATATCGGTACCGTGAGATGCGATATTGCTATCCTGAGATGTCAATTCGGTACCGTGAATTGCGATATTGGCACTGTGAGATGCGATATTGCTATCCTGAGATGTCAATTCGGCATCGAGAGTTGCCAACCTGCTACCAAGAGATACTATTCTGCCATCCATAGATATCATTCCGGCACCATGAGCCTTTCCCTTTATTCCAGCATGTTTATTTCGAGCACTTGTTTGGTTTTGCTTGTAATTTTAAAACGGTCGTCGGTGCGAAGGCCCAAAACCCAGACGATTTTGTCGTCGGAAGTAAGCACTAATACCTGTTCTTTTTCGGCAAGGCTCAGTTTGTGGTCTGTAAAAAAGTCGCTCAACTTTTTATGTCCCCGCATACCGAAAGGAATAAAACTATCGCCTATGCGCCAGTTCCGGAGCATCAGCGGAAAAGTGAGCCTGTCGGCATCCAAATGAATGCGATTGGCTTCGCGCGAAACTTCGAAGCCGGCATCATTTTTTAATCGCCTGATGCGGAGATGACGGGGCAGCAGCAGTTCATCGCAATGGTCGCTTATAGTGTATTCACCGTTTTCGCCTTCAACTTTTTCGGAAACAAGCAGATATTTACGGTCTTTTATAAGACGGTAGGTATCGGAATAAAAAATCTTTCCGGCGTGTCCATCTACTATGTGCTGCGCAATTTTGGCTACCTGATCGGGATGAAAATCATAAGGATACAACAATTCGAACAAAATGGTGGGAACATCTGCCTGTTGCTTTAATTTTTCTATCTCTATGCTGAAGGTTTTACCATCATCCTTTGTGATACTGCTTTTAATTTCGGCTATGCGTTTATCGTACACCGATTGAATGCCTGTGAAACGCCGGAAAGTAGAGTATAGTACCCGACGCACCGAAGGATTTATTGTTTCGAGCAGGGGAATTACTTCGTTCCGGAATTTATTGCGTGTGTAGTCCGACATGGCATTGGTTAAATCTTCAACATAATCAAGATCGTACTTCATCAGGTATTCGAGGATCTCTTCGCGCGAACAGCAAAGCAGTGGACGAATGACCTTTCCGTTGCGCACCGGAATGCCCGACATGCCTCTCAGCCCTGTGCCTCGCACCAAATGCATCAACAAAGTTTCGATGCTATCGTCGGCATGATGGGCAATGGCAATGGCCTGAGCATTGTAGCTACTACAAACCTCGGTAAACCAGGCATAACGTAAATCGCGTGCCGCCATTTCTATCGAAACTTTAGCCGTTTTAGCATATTCGGCAGTCTGAAAATGAACGTTCTCAAATGGAATCTTCATTTCAGCAGCTAAGGTACGGACAAAGTTTTCGTCCCTGTCGGACTCTTCCATTCTCAAATGAAAATTGCAATGTGCTACCACACAGTTGTATCCAAGCGAGTGAAGCAGGTGCAGCAAGGCCACTGAATCGGCTCCACCACTTACACCTACAATGACTTGCGCGTTTGGGGTCAATAACCCTTCGCTGTCGATAAAGTTTTGGACTTTCTTTTTCATACTACTTATGATATTATGATCTGATCAGGATCAGTTGATTGGCAATACAAAGATAAGCTTTTATGTTCGAAAGTTTTATACCTGACAGGTATTTATAAATAACTAAAACAGAGATCAGAAAACTAAAAAAACGATAGAGGAGAGGGAGACCTGAATTCCTTATATCGTTAGCTGATTCAATTTTTCAATACTTTTTATCTCCACTTTATCCGACATTATATTTTCGTGCGTAGCCCAGATCACCAAAGGTTTATGTTCAGCTATCCAATCCTCTAACAACGCAATAATTTTCGATTTCAATTCGGCATCGAGCCCTGTAAGTGGTTCATCGAGCAAAAGCACATCGCTCTGCGCTGCTAGTGCGCGCACCAAACCAACTCTTTGTTGTTGTCCACCACTTAATTCATGTGGAAATTTACCCATGTGCTCACCAAGTTCTGCTTTTTCGATAAAATCTTTAGCCCTTTCTTCGGCTGCCTTGTGTTCTCCTTTTGAAATATTGATACCGAACATCACATTTTCTAATACAGTGAGCCAGGGCAATAAGCGCAGGTCCTGAAACGAATATGCAAAACTGTAATTTTCTTTCAATGCTATCTTACCTTTGTCTGCTTTTTCAATGCCACAAATCAGCTTGAGCAAAGTTGATTTACCGGTTCCCGAAGGTGATTTAATGCAGGTGACTACTGCCGAATCAAATGTATACGAAAAATCGTCGAGTACCTTAACGTCATTAAAGCTTTTACAAATATGCTGAAGACTAATTTCTTTATTTTTATTGAGCGTCTGTTTTTTGGGATTTGTTACAGGTCGATAAGCCAACTTAATGCGATCTATGTATTTAATAATATGTTCGAACAAATAACTGATCAATATGGCAACAACAGTCCAGGCAATTAAATCCGAGATATTGATATAGGCCTGCGCTGTTTTCATGCCTGTACCGATGCCCCTAAACGGCTGCGACAATACTTCGCCAATAATGACCGCTCGCCACCCGAAACCCATGGCGGTACTTATACCACTGAAAATAAGATTCTTTGCCGAAGGCAGATAGATATGTTCCAATCGCTGCATTTTTGTTTTTCCAAAAACGCGTGCCATTTCCACGAGTCGCTCATCGGTACTTTCCAACCCATTCAGCATGTTTTGGTACAGCACCGGCCACATTGTCAATAAGGCAATAAAAACCGGCAGTTGATTGGGCGAAAACCATAGCAATGCAATTAATACAAGCGAAATAACAGGTACAGAACGGATAACAACCAAAATGGGATGAAAAAAATCTTTCCAGAACCCTGAATTGGACGACAATAATGCACAAATAAAAGCAGTAATGAACGAAATGACGAAACCAACCATTCCCCGGCCAATTGTAGCTCCGATGGATGCATAAAAATCAGGCAACACAAACAAGCTGGCTATGTTCTGAAGCAAATCGGGGAGGGGAGGGAAGAGTGCAGGATACCCAATGTACATTGCCACCAGCTGCCACATCAACAGAAGTAGCGTAACAGACAAAAAAGTAGGTAGGCGTTTTCTCATTTTCGTATGATCGTCCGGTTGCTGAAACAGAATAAGTTTAAGAACTATAAATAGTTGATTTCAAGTATTCTTTAGAAAATACCGTTTTCAACTATCAGGGCTGATAAATAATATTTCGTGGAGGCAATTTACCACCTATGCTTTTAGGGCTGTATTCGTAAAAAATATTCAGATATTCCATCAATTCACGCTCAACAGCAAATGCACCAACATAATGGATATTGCACAAAGGAAGCGCTATGCGTGCTTCGGTTCTATCCATTATTAATTTGTGTTTCAGCAGCAGGTCAATTGCCTTTTCGGGCTCTTCGTTAACGAAGTTACAACTCTGCGCATAAGCTTCGGTGAGTTTGTGTATTTCGGAATCATAATCTTCTATAAATTTGCTATTTACAAGAAATGAAGTCTGTGCGAAGATGTCAACATTCGAATTGTGAAAAAAATATTCGCAATCGAGTTTCGATATCATCTTTATGGTTGAGTCCCTTGCAAGTAAACTGCTGACCAAAGGCTCCGATAAGACTGCAATTTTTACTTTTTTATGAAGCAATGCATGCGCTAAATCGCTATTTCCACTGTAGCTGTAATCAATTTTTACTGCATTCAACTGATTGTATTCTATATAACGTTGCAACAAAATATCGGGCGTAGCACCTTGTCCGAATACAGAGATCGTTTGTCCTTCTAAATCGGCAAATGATTTTATCCCGGGCTGGTTCGAGAGTAAATATAAAGTTCCCCAAACAGGAATAGCTACGATTTTAAAATCAACGCCTTTGTTGTATAAGTTTGCCGCCATTACCGTAGGCAAAACTGCAAAGTCAAGTTCGTTACGCATCATCAATGCCTGAATTTGCTGAGGATCGCTTTTGAAGATAATTTCAGTTCTCTTTCCATCAATCATCAGAGGTTTGTCGATAAGCTGAATAAAACTTATGGCCGTTGGTCCATTAAGCACTCCAATTCTTATTGTATCCGATTTCTGCTCCTTGCACGAGAAACAGCAGAAAATGATAAATAAAATATATATCGGGCGCATTTGTGATTTTTTACAAGGCATATCCATTGGGATTTATTATGTTACTACAGAACAGACTGTGTTTTTATTTACTTTTTTAATTTTATGATCGTGATTTCGGGTTGTACGCCTATCTGCATAGGCAATCCAATATAACCAATGCCCCGATTAACATAAAGATATTGCTGATTTACTTTGTATAATCCTTCCCAATACTTGAACACAAAAGCAGCAGGCGAAAACAATCGGTTTCCCACTTTTATGCCAAGCTGCGCAGCATGTGTATGTCCGGCCAATGTCAGCACTATGTCTTTACGTCCTATCACTTCTGCTTCCCAATGATTGGGGTCGTGCGAAAGCAGGATTTTTGGTTCGGTAGTCGAACTGCCTTTCAGTGCTTTCTTCAGATCGGAATAACGCGCTTTTTCGGATTTGCCCCAGTTTTCAACGCCTACCATCAACAAGCTGTCAGTTCCTTTTCTGAGATATACATTTTCATTGAGCAACAATCTAAAACCAAAGTCAGTAATTGCCTTGTTAATCTGCACTCTATTCTGTATTCTTTCCTCTTCATTGCGCCAATCGGTGTAATCGCCGTAGTCGTGATTTCCGAGGACTGCAAATTTAGCACTTTTTTTATTTAATTCACTAAAATAGGGAGCCCAACCTTTAGTTTCCCCCGAAAAATTATTCACCATGTCGCCAGTGAAGACAATAATGTCCGGTTGCTGCTTGTTGATAAGCCTTACAACTGTTTTGAGTTTACTGTATTTAGCACCCCAACTGCCCAAATGAATGTCGGAAATCTGAGCAATCCGATAGCCATCGAATGCTGCCGGCAAGTCGGGGATAACAACTTCTACTTCGTTCACTTCAAAGTTTCGGGGCGTAATATATGCACTCACAAGCATTACAACTATTATAAAAATACTAAGAGGAATCCTTATATAGTTGAAATAACTCGTGTCGCGTTTAAATATTTTTTTAAACAGAAAGTTGAAAAAGTAGAAGATAATATGAATGAGCTTAGGGATATAGATGAGTAAAAAGAAAAAATACATCCACATAATCCAGCCCACAATCCGGAAATTCTGCGAGTACTCCATTCCGAATTTTACGTAGATAAAGGCAGCCGTAAAAAACAAAGCTCCCAATAAATGCAATACTATAAATATGGGCTTGGTTTTACTGTTCTTCAACTTGAAATAGAAGAATATATCCGGTATTACAAGCATAAATAACAAAAGGATAAAAACCAAAGTGTACATTTTCATAGCATCACCTAATAATTTAAGACACAAAGATAGTTTTTTTGTGCAAATTGACACAAATATGCTTTGTTAAATGAAAGATTAATTGTATATTTGTCCTTTCAATAAAATCAGAACTATCTTTTTATTTGATATGGTGCAAATTCTCTTTTTTGCAATTATTTTTATACTCGTTGCCGATTTCGGCCTGGAGCGTTGTCTTTCCTACCTCAATTTAAAGCATTCAAAAAATAAACTTCCGGATATTCTTTCAGACATATATGATACTGAGAAATACAACCGACAACAGGAGTATTTCCGTACCAATTCAAAGTTCGGCATCATAAGCAGCACATTCAGCTTTATTATCATGTTTTTGATGTACGCCTTCGGTGGTTTCGGCTGGCTCGATCAGTACCTGAGTGCCTTTATAGCGAGCGAAATACTGAAATCGCTGGCTTTTTTCGGCGTTCTATTCCTTGCTAACGATTTAATTACAATTCCATTCAGCTGGTACGACACTTTTGTAATCGAACAACGATTCGGATTCAATAAAGTAACCCCACTCATTTTTATTACTGATAAACTTAAAGGATACGTTATAACTGCCCTGATTGGTGGCGGATTGTTTTACCTTATTATAAGCATCTATTTGCTTACTCCTGATTACTTTTGGATCATTGCCTGGTCGGTAATTACTATTTTCAGTCTGTTCATGAGCATGTTCTATTCCGAACTTATCGTTCCACTCTTCAACAAGCAAACTCCTCTTGAAGCCGGTGAATTGCGTGATAGCATTGAAAAATTTGCTTCGAAAGCTAACTTTAAACTTAAAAACATTTATGTTATCGATGGATCGAAGCGATCGACAAAAGCCAATGCGTATTTTACAGGATTTGGTCCTAAAAAACGCATCGTACTCTACGATACTTTGATGGACAAGATGACTACAGACGAAATTGTAGCTGTTTTGGCCCACGAAATTGGACACTATAAACATAAACACACGCTGAAAAACCTGCTGGTCTCGCTACCTTCTTCGTTGTTTCTTTTCTTTTTACTTGGCATTTTTCTGAAAAGCAATGCATTGGCTCAGGCACTTGGCGGCTTGTCGGCTAACTTCCATTTAAATATTCTTGCTTTTGGCATTTTATATTCTCCTATATCAACTGTTTTGGATTTATTTGGCAATTGGCTATCGCGTAAATTCGAATATCAGGCCGATCATTATGCTTCGGAAAACGGATTCGGAGCCTCACTGATTTCCGGACTTAAAAAGCTTTCGGCCACATCGCTCAGCAACCTTACACCACATCCGTTATATGTTTTTTTTAATTATTCGCATCCAACTATGTATCAGCGGATAAAAAATATTTTAACCGACAAAAAGTAAATTACTTATTTTAAAAACTCAGAACATGCTGCTTGGAATAATGGGGGCAATGCCCGAAGAAATGAATAAAATTATATCGGCCATATCCAATAAAGAAATTATTGAAAGAGGAAGCCGTATTTATTACAAAGGGATACTTTCCGGCCAGGAAGTGGTTGCTGTTTTTTCGCGTTGGGGCAAAGTGGCGGCTGCTACAACTGCTACTCATCTGATTCTTGAATTCAAAGTCGATAGAATTGTCTTTACAGGCGTTGCCGGAGGCATTTCGCCCGACCTGAATATCGGCGATATTGTGATCGGACAACATTTATATCAGCACGATATGGATGCCCGACCTTTGATGCGCCGTTTCGAAATACCGCTGACAGGCAAAACATCCTACGAAATACCCCGGCAAAACATCGATACAATGGCTCAAGCGGTACATAACTTTCTGAAGAACAACAAAGAATTCCGAAAATTGCTGGCCGAACAGAACATTTTGCATCCAAAACTGGTGATAGGAGATATTGCCAGCGGTGACTTGTTTATTTCGAGCCAAGCCATGAAAGATGCAATGCTCCGTCATTTACCTTCGGTGGTTTGTGCCGAAATGGAAGGGGCAGCTGTAGCTCAGGTATGCGATGATTACGAAATTCCATTGACTGTCATTCGTGTCATTTCGGACAATGCCAACGAAGAAGCGCATATTTCTGCCATCGGATTTGTAAACCAGCATGCGGGAGAATATTCATTATCGATACTTGATCAGTATATTCAAATTATAAGTTCAACCTGATTTCTATAAATTATTCTAATATAAACAATTAATCACTTCTAATTTTATGATGAACATTTTTTATTTAGTTCCTGTTGCGTCCATTGTCGCACTGGGCTTTGCCTACTATTTTTTCAAGCAAATGATGAAAGAAAGCGAAGGGACAGACACAATGAAAAAAATTGCATTGTACGTACGCCAGGGTGCAATGGCCTATCTTAAACAACAATACAAGATTGTGACTATCGTATTTGTTGTTCTTGCCCTTATTTTTGGAATAATGGCTTATTTCAATCTCCAAAACAATTGGGTTCCGTTTGCTTTCCTTACCGGAGGTTTTTTCTCAGGTTTAGCAGGTTTTTTCGGCATGAAAACAGCAACTTTTGCCTCAGCACGTACAGCTCAGGCCGCCCAGGAATCTTTAAACAAAGGTTTAAAAGTAGCCTTTCGTTCAGGTGCAGTTATGGGTTTAACGGTGGTTGGGCTTGCATTGCTCGACATTTCTGTTTGGTACTTAATTCTCGACTATTTTGTAGATAGTGTGGACCACAACAAAATGATTTACATTACCACCACAATGCTTACTTTTGGTATGGGAGCTTCTACTCAGGCTTTGTTTGCCCGTGTTGGTGGAGGTATTTATACAAAAGCGGCAGATGTTGGCGCCGATTTAGTAGGTAAAGTTGAAGCTGGTATCCCTGAAGATGATCCTCGCAATCCTGCAACTATTGCCGATAATGTAGGAGATAATGTAGGTGATGTTGCAGGTATGGGAGCCGACCTTTATGAGTCTTATGCTGGTTCAATACTTGCCACTGCTGCACTCGGCGCTTCTGCTTTTATTGCCAACGAAGACATGCAGATAAAAGCGGTTTTTGCTCCAATGATTATTGCTGCTGTAGGTGTATTCCTTTCTATTATAGGCATTTTTATGGTAAAAACAAAAGAAGGTGCTAAAATGAAAGATTTACTTGGTGCTTTGGGACTTGGAGTGAATGTAAGTTCGGCTTTGATAGCTGTATCTACTTTTGCTATTCTTTGGGCGTTGGGTATCGAAAACTGGATCGGTATTTCATGTTCGGTAGTAGTTGGACTTATTGCTGGTATAATTATAGGTCAGGCTACTGAATATTTTACTTCTCAAAGTTATAGACCTACCCAAAAAGTAGCTGAAAGTTCTAAAACCGGACCTGCTACTGTAATTATATCTGGTTTAGGTTTAGGAATGATTTCTACAGCTATTCCTGTTGTTACCATCTCTATCGCTATTGTGTTGGCATTTTTAGCTGCTCAATTCGACGTTGTTAGTTTTACCTTTACATCAAACCTCACTTTAGGTCTATATGGGATTGGTATTGCTGCTGTTGGTATGCTTTCTACTTTGGGTATCACTCTTGCCACCGATGCTTATGGACCAATTGCCGATAACGCCGGAGGTAATGCGGAAATGAGTGGCCTTGACCCTGAAGTGCGCAAACGCACGGATGCTTTAGATGCACTCGGTAACACAACAGCTGCTACAGGTAAAGGTTTTGCCATCGGTTCGGCTGCGCTTACTGCTTTAGCGTTGTTAGCATCTTATATTGAAGAAATTAAAATTGCTCTCGAACGTATCGCCTCTGCTTCATTAAATGGACTAGCGCAAGTAGGAACCGAGATGTTGTCACTTGAGCAAATCCGGACATCTTCGTTTACAGATTTTATGACTTATTACAATGTAACTTTAATGAATCCTATTGTGTTGGTTGGGATATTTATTGGTTCAATGATGGCTTTTGTTTTCTGCGGCCTTACAATGAATGCTGTAGGACGTGCAGCTCAAAGTATGGTGGAAGAAGTTCGTCGTCAGTTCCGTGAAATAGTTGGTATTATGGAAGGCAAAGCAGAACCTGATTACGCTCGTTGTGTCGCTATTTCTACAAAAGGTGCACAACGCGAAATGCTGTTTCCTTCTTTGCTTGCTATTATTGTTCCTGTTGTTGCCGGCGTAATTTTAGGCGTAGGTGGTGTATTGGGATTATTGATTGGCGGTTTAAGCACAGGCTTTGTTTTGGCTGTGTTTATGGCCAATGCTGGTGGTGCTTGGGATAATGCAAAAAAATACATAGAAGAAGGAAACCTTGGAGGAAAAGGTTCTGATAATCATAAAGCTACAGTTGTTGGCGATACTGTTGGCGATCCTTTCAAAGATACTTCAGGCCCATCGTTGAATATCCTTATTAAACTGATGAGTATGGTTTCTATTGTTATGGCTGGATTGACTGTTGCATGGAGCTTATTCTAAGCTTATTGTACTCAATATAAATAAATTAAAATCCCATTCTTGTCTCAAGAATGGGATTTTTAACATCAAAGGAAATGCATAGAGTGGGGGAGGCGATCCCAAAAAAGCAGTGTAAAAGATTATAAAATAGCTTTTTAGGAAACAAAAGATTGAATCATCTTTGTAAAGACTCTGAAACGGCCAATTATTGTCTTTTAATTCTACTTTAGCATTATGGCTGATTATCAGACAAATAAGCTGAAAACTCTCAATTTCAATTGTTTATTTTTTAGATAAAAGCATATAATTACTTATGAGCAAAAGTTTTATTCTTTAAGCTACTTAATAACAGATCTATACACAATTGAATAATTGAATTTCTAATACAATTATTGTTTCAATTTTACTATATGAATCTATCTGAAAATTTAATATACATTTTTGCTATAATACATATTATGTAAAATAGAAAATATTTGCTTTCCTTAACACATAAATAACAACTATCTTGGAACAGCAAAAAGAAATTTAAAAAGGAGCTATTTAAAATAGCTCCTTTTTAAATTTTAAAATAAATCAGGATAATTACAAAATATCGAATAACTCTACAATATGTAACCTAAAGTCAAACATTTTTTTAATGTCCTCCGAGTCTTCAATATTACCATCAAATGACTGAAGATATTCAATATAAGCATTTCTAATCTCGAAAAAATTAGGATGAGACGACAATTTTCTAAATGCATCGTTCGACAGGATATTGGGTTCACGACCCAAACTTAACGACATCAGCGCCTCTACTATCTGTTCTGCTCTGTCTTTAATTTCTTTTTCAGTCATAATTAATTAATTATTAAGTGATTATTTCTCTTTTATGTCAATTATAAGATTTAATTCATCTAATTGCGACTGATCAATAAGAGACGGCGCGTCAATCATTACATCACGTCCTGAATTATTTTTCGGGAAAGCAATACAGTCACGTATACTGTCGAGTCCGGCAAACAACGATACAAGGCGATCAAGTCCGAAAGCCAAACCTCCGTGTGGTGGCGCTCCGTATTTAAATGCATTCATCAAAAATCCAAACTGTGCTTGTGCCTTTTCAGGAGTAAATCCAAGCAATTCGAACATTCTGTTTTGCAAGTTACTATCGTGAATACGAATGGATCCACCTCCCAGCTCTACACCATTGATAACCATATCATATGCAGTAGCTCTTACTTGTCCCGGATCAGTGTCAAGTAACGGAACATCATCCAGATTTGGAGATGTAAATGGGTGATGTGTAGCATAATAACGTTGTGTTTCATCATCCCATTCGAACAAAGGAAAATCGATAACCCAAAGTGGTGCATATACATTTTTATCACGAAGTCCTAGTCTCGATCCCATTTCAAGACGCAATTCGCAAAGCGCTTTCTGCGTTTTTGTTTTGTTACCTGCTAAAATCAAAATCAAATCACCTGGTTGCGCATTAAACAAAGCTGAAATTTCTTTTAAATCATCATTCGAATAGAATTTGTCAACTGATGATTTAAAACTGCCATCTTGCTCACAGCGAATATAAACAAGTCCCTTCGCTCCTATTTGCGGACGCTTAACAAACTCTGTCAATTCATCAATTTGTTTGCGTGTGTAGACCGAACAGCCGGTTGCACAAATACCTCCTACATATGGAACTGAATCGAAAACAACAAAGTCATGACCCGAAACTGCCTCTTTTAATTCAACAAATTTCATATCAAAACGAATGTCCGGCTTATCAGAGCCATAATACTTCATGGCATCGTGCCATGTCATGCGCGGAAAAGCATCGTTCATGTCCATATCCTTCAGGAACTTAAACAAATGCTTCATCATTCCTTCGAAAGTATTCAATACATCTTCCTGATTTACAAAGGACATTTCACAGTCGATTTGCGTAAATTCAGGTTGACGGTCAGCACGTAAATCTTCGTCACGGAAGCATTTTGCAATCTGAAAATAACGATCGAAACCCGACACCATTAACAGCTGTTTGAACAACTGCGGCGATTGTGGTAAAGCATAAAACTCACCGGCATTCATACGCGATGGCACTACAAAATCGCGGGCGCCTTCGGGTGTTGAACCAATTAAAACCGGCGTTTCCACTTCTACAAAACCAAGCTGATCGAGGTAACGACGGGTTTCAAAAGCAATTTGATGTCTGAGCATCAGGTTGCTGCGCACACTATTACGTCTTAAATCAAGATAACGGTATTTCATGCGAATATCATCGCCACCATCGGTATTGTCTTCGATAGTAAAAGGTGGAGTTTGTGCTTCATTCAATACAACAAGCGAAGCAACGAGAATTTCAATCTCACCGGTCTCGATATTATTGTTTTTGTTGCTTCTTTCGGCTACTTGTCCTTTCACCTGTATGACAAATTCACGTCCCAATGCATTCGCTTGCTCAAACAGTGTTGGGTTAGTTTCGCTATTGAAAACCAACTGAGTAATACCATATCGATCACGAATATCAACGAAAGTCATTCCGCCCATTTTACGGCTGCGTTGTACCCAACCCGAAAGTTCTACCGTTTTTCCAGCATCTAAAAGGCGAAGTTCGCCACATGTGTGTGTTCTGTACATTTAATTTATTAATATTGAGAGATTAATATCAAAATTTAAGTAAGTAAAAAAATGAAGTTAATCATTTTTCTGCTCATTGTTATAAGTCACAAAAATACAAAAAAAAATCTATTGCTAATGATGTGAATAAAAAAGATGCAGAGAATAAATTCTATGCATCTTTCATATCGTATTTGGTTTGCTTATCTAAAAAAATTATCCCGTAATCATTTCAGGGTTAATTTTTTTCACAAGTCCTTTCAGTACATCGCCCGGGCCGAGTTCAATAAATTCAACAGCTCCATCAGTAATCATATTTTTTACAGTTTGCGTCCAGCGAACAGGCGCTGTTAGTTGAGCAATCAAATTTTGTTTAATATCATCCGGATTAGTTTGAGGATAAGCATTAACATTCTGATAAACAGGGCAAACTGGTGTTTTAAAATTAGTTGCATTGATAGCCGCCTGAAGTTCTTCGCTTGCAGGTTGCATCAATGGTGAGTGAAATGCTCCACCGACAGGCAGTTTGAGCGCACGTTTAGCACCTTTCTCTTTCAACAATACACAGGCTTTATCTATTCCTTCGATTGATCCGGAAATAACCAACTGCCCGGGGCAATTGTAATTGGCAGGAACTACTATCGCATCTTTTATGCTTTCGCACACTTCTTCTACTTCTTCATCCCTGAGTCCTAACACAGCAGCCATAGTAGATGGTTCTGATTCACAGGCTTTTTGCATAGACATAGCACGTGCATAAACCAGTTTTAATCCATCTTCGAATGTCAATGCTCCGGCAGCAACCAAAGCTGAAAATTCGCCTAATGAATGACCTGCTACCATATCCGGTTTAAAATCTTCGCCAAGCACCAATGCAGAAATAACAGAATGCAGAAAAACTGCCGGTTGTGTTACTTTGGTCTGTTTCAGGTCTTCAGGTGTACCATCAAACATTAAATCGGTAATGCGGTATCCGAGAATTTCATTCGCTTTCTCAAAATACTCTTTGGCTAAAGCTGATTGTTCGTACAAATCCTTACCCATTCCAACAAATTGTGCTCCCTGACCGGGAAAAACATAAGCTTTCATATTTATATGTATATTTACGTTATAAATCGCAGTACATCAACAAATAACTGCGATAATTAAACTAAATTAATGCTGATTATTTTTTACAAACGGCTGCAAAGATATAGATTTATATGCAATTGAGAAAAACAAATGTTAATTATTAGCTTTTATTTAGTGTATAGCTGCTGAACATTAGTCAATCAATCTAAAAAGATTTTGTCATTTCAGTAAATTAAAATAAAAAACTAACTTTGTATTTAAATAAAACAAATGGTATGGAACAAATTCTTAAATACTTTAACAACCTTACTCCACATCAAATCAGTCAGTTTACTGCGCTTTACGATTTATATTTGGACTGGAATTCGAAAATAAATGTGATCTCACGCAAAGATATAGAAAACCTTTACGAACATCATGTGTTACATTCACTGGCGATCGCCCAGGTTATAAATTTTAAACCGGGAACAACTGTGTTGGATGTGGGTACCGGTGGAGGTTTTCCGGGCATTCCTTTAGCCATTTTGTTTCCTGAAGTAAAGTTTACTTTGATCGATTCGATCGGGAAAAAAATTAAAGTAGCCAATGAAGTTGCTACGGCTATTGGTTTAAAAAACATAGTTTTAAAACATGAACGGGCACAAGAAGAAAAAGCTTTGTTCGACTTTGTTGTGAGCCGTGCCGTAATGCCACTTGAGGAGCTTGTGAAATTAATTCGTAAAAATATCACGAAAAAATCGATCAATGCACTACCAAACGGACTTATATGCCTGAAAGGTGGCGAATTACAACACGAAATCTTACCATTTAAAAATATAGCTGACAGCTATGAAATAGATGAGTTTTTTAAAGAAGAATTTTTTCAAAAGAAGAAAGTTGTTTATCTTCCTTTGTAATGTTCAACTTTTATGAAATCAATTTTTTAATTATTTAAAATGACAATAAAAACATTCATATTCAGTCCTTTTCAGGAAAATACCTATCTTGTATACGACGAAACAAAAGAAGCTGTTCTTATAGATCCCGGCTGCCTTTATGATGCCGAAAAGAAAACACTCACAAAATTCATCGAAGATAATGGATTGATTTTAAAAAGATTGATAAATACTCACTTACATCTCGATCATCAATTTGGAAATAAATATGTGGCTGATACTTACGGATTGCAACCTGAAGCTTGTAAGGAGGACGAATTTTTGATTGAAAATTTACCAGATCAGGCTCGCAAGTTTGGATTGACCCTTCAGGATACAGCTCAAAGAATTGGCAAATATATAGTTGATAATCAGGAAATAAAATTTGGAAATACTACATTAATTTCATTGTACGTTCCCGGACATTCGCCGGGCAGTATGGCGTTTTATTCCGCGGCAGACGAAGTCCTATTTGCCGGTGATGTCCTTTTCAGAGGTTCGATAGGCAGAACAGACCTTGAAAAAGGCGATTATGCCACATTAATCCGCTCAATTACAAACCGTTTACTTCCACTTCCCGACTCGACAGTTGTATACAGCGGACATGGACCTGCTACTACAATTGGGTACGAACGAAAAAACAATCCTTATTTATAAGAAATTAAACATAAAGTTCATTTTCAGCAATATACTGAAAAACAGAAGGATGTAACCAGGCTGTTATGTCCTTTTTTTGTGAAATACAACTGCGAATTTCTGTAGACGAAATTTCGAAATAAGGTGTATTCAATTGCTTCATTTGAGGATATATATGAGCTACCTCTTCGAAATCATATCCTTTGCGCGGATATACAAGAATTTCATAATTTTCGAGTAACTCATTATATTTCTTCCATTGATCAAAAACAAGTGCATTATCGCTCCCTATCATTAACACAAATTGATGTTCGGGAAAGTCGATATTAAATTTCTCAAGTGTATTAATAGTGTAGGATGGAATAGGCATTGTAAATTCAATATCGGAAACTTTGAACTGAGGTTCACCCTGAATAGCCAACATTAACATATCCAAACGGAGATATTCGTCGATCAAATCGTTCTGATTTTTTAGTGGATTACAAGGAGAAACCACAAACCAAACTTCATCAACCAGCTTATTATCAGTCAAATATTTGCCAAGATTAGTGTGTCCTAAATGCACAGGATTGAATGAACCAAAAAATAAAGCAATTTTCATTTAAATGTAAATAACTGAAATTTAGTTTTATAAAAAACAACAGCATTTCAAAGCTTAAGCACCAATAAACTTTCGGATAATATTTTCAGCTTCCTTTTTGGCCTTTTCGAGATCGTCGTTTACTACAATATAATCAAAATCAGGAGCAAAACTCATTTCAAAATCAGCCTTTCCGATTCTTTTAGCAATCATTTCGTCGGTATCTGTAGCCCGGTTTTTCAACCGTCGGTGCAATTCTTCAACACTTGGAGCTGCAATAAACAAAGCAAGTGCACGATCGCCGTATTGCTTTTTTATATTCAATCCGCCCACCACATCTACATCAAAAATAACATTATTTCCTTTCGCTGTAATCTTGTCAATTTCGGAACGTAAAGTGCCGTAAAACAAATCCGGATACACTTCTTCGTATTCTATAAATTCATTATTTTCAATACCTTGTCTGAACTCATCCGGACTTAAAAAGTAATAATCGACTCCGTTTTTTTCAAGACCCCGCGATTGGCGGCTGGTGGCCGAAACCGAGAATTCTAAATTTAAATTTTGCTGAAGTAAGTGCTGTACTATTGTGCTTTTACCTGCACCCGATGGCGCAGAAAAAATAATTAATTTACCTGACATTTATTTGTTGAAGATTTATAATTAACTATTGTAAAGTTAAATGCAAAAGTAATTACGCTTTCTAATTGCTGATTTTAAGTGTCTTAAAGAACATTCAAAACCTGTTCTTTAATTTGTTCGAGCTCGTCTTTCATCAACACAACGATTTTTTGCATTTCGCTGTGGTTTGATTTAGATCCAAGTGTATTTACCTCACGTCCAATTTCTTGTGCAATAAATCCAAGTTTTTTGCCGGGCGATTTTTCGTGTTGCATTGTTTCAATAAAATAGTTAAGGTGAGTGCGCAAACGTACTTTTTCTTCGTTTACATCGAGTTTTTCAATATAAAAAATCAATTCCTGTTCTAATCTGTTTTTATCGTAATCTATTTTATCAGAGATATTTTGAAGATTCTCATCGAGGCGGGCTTTAATTTTTTCCACACGCTCTTGTTCGAATGGTTCAATTTCGTAAAGCAATTGGTCGATACGGGCTATTTTGGTTTTAAAAACATTTTCCAACGATTTACCTTCCTGAATTCGAAAAGCAATTAATTGTTCAATAGCCTGACGCATTGCTTTACGTATTTCGAGCCATTCATTTTCAACCAGTTCTGCCGTTTCGGTTTTCATAGCATCCGGAAGTCGAAGCAGTACTTCAAACCAATTTTCAGGAACACTAATTCCCATATTTTCAGACATTTGAACGATTTGATTGTAATATGACTCAATCACCGTCTGATTAAAAGTGGATACCGATTCTTTTCCGGAATTGTCGATATATAGAACAAAATCAATCTTACCACGCTCAAGTTGTTGCGAAATTTCATTCCGTATTTCAATGTCTTTTTCACGATACAGCCCTGATATTCTGGTAGAAACATCAAGTTGTTTACTATTAAGCGATTTAACTTCAACAACAATTTTTTTATTATTGTATTCGCAGGTGGCTTTTCCAAAGCCGGTCATCGATTGAATCATTTTGTCTTTATTTTTGAATACTGATTATTGATTTGCAAAAGTACTATTTTTATTTTTAATGCACTTAATTTAGATGCAAATCAACAAAATACTATCGAAAACCACTTTTTTTGTATCAGTTTAATTTAATATTGCTGATTTTTGTTTTAAATAAAAAATGTTTATACCTTTGTTCTTCTAAAAAACAATAAACAAAAATGAAATCGACTCTATCAGTTTTTTATTGGCGTAGCTGGCAAGTTTCTGACACCGAACAATAAGGTTTTGTTTGTTGTGAATTTTTCAATTATTGAATCATCCACTATAAAAGCCTGTTGTTTAAATAAAAACAACAGGCTTTATTTTTAGATTTTTTGCTTGATTATTAACTCAAAAATTATAACATAATGGCTAACAGGAAGAAATTTATTTTACAAGAAAACGAATTACCAACTCAATGGTATAATATTCAGGCTGATATGCCTAACAAGCCAATGCCCATCTTACATCCGGGAACGAAACAAGCTATGAAGGCAGAGGATTTATATCCGATTTTTGCCCAGGAGCTATGCCATCAGGAACTAAATCAGACCGATCCATGGATTGATATACCCGAAGAAGTGCTTGAAAAATTAAAAATCTATCGTCCCACTCCATTGGTTCGTGCCTATGAACTTGAAAAAGCGCTCGATACTCCTGCACATATCTATTTTAAAAATGAAAGTGTAAGTCCGGTGGGTTCTCACAAGTTAAATTCTGCTTTAGCTCAGGCTTATTATTGTAAAAAAGAAGGAGTTACAAACATAACTACCGAAACAGGTGCAGGTCAATGGGGAACAGCTTTATCATTCGCGGCTAAAGCATTCGGACTGGAACTAGCTGTTTATATGGTAAAAATCAGTTACGAACAAAAACCATATCGTCGTTCGTTGATGCAAACCTGGGGTGCACAGGTAATTGCTTCGCCAAGTATGTCGACCAAGGCCGGACGCAAAATTATTACTGAACATCCAGGTTATCAGGGTAGTTTAGGAACTGCCATTTCCGAAGCTATCGAACTGGCCATGAGCACACCTAATTGTAAATACACCTTAGGAAGTGTATTGAATCATGTATCGCTTCACCAAACTATTATCGGACAAGAAGCTGAAAAGCAGATGGAAATGGCAGGTGAATATCCCGATGTAGTGATTGGCTGCTTTGGTGGTGGATCAAACTTCTCTGGTATTGCCTTTCCGTTCATGCGTCACACAATCAAAGAAGGTACCAAAACACGTTTCGTTGCAGCCGAACCTGCATCGTGTCCTAAACTGACTCGTGGTAGATTTGAATACGACTTTGGTGATGAAGCTGGTTATACTCCACTTTTGCCAATGTATACGCTGGGACATAATTTTGCTCCAGCTCATATACATGCAGGTGGACTTCGTTATCATGGAGCAGGAACAATTGTGAGCCAATTGATGAAAGACGGTTTAATGGAAGCTGTTGATATAAAACAACTTGATTCATTTAAAGCTGGTGTTCTCTTTGCTCAGACTGAAGGTATAGTTCCAGCTCCGGAATCGGCCCATGCCATTGCTGCCGCTATAGACGAGGCCTTGAAGTGTAAAGAAGAAGGAACTCAGAAAACCATTTTGTTCAATCTTTCGGGTCATGGACTTGTAGATATGTCGGCTTATGATCAGTATCTTGCCGGTGATTTAATCAACTACTCTCTTTCTCAGGAAGATATTGACAAAAATATAGATCTACTTGAAAAGTTAGCATAAAAACGGAGCTAATATCAAAATAATTTGCTAATTGATAAAAAAGGTTTCGAACTAAAAAATTCGAAACCTTTTTTTATCAATTACTTTCTTTCTCTACATTTAATATCTCCTCTTTATCATAATCAATATGGGTAATTAGTCGTAATGAAGTGTCTTTTGTGAAATAACTCCACCCCCAATTGAAAAATATAACTATCTTATTTCTAACACTTAATATCAGCATTAAATGTAAAAACATCCAAACATACCATGCCAACGGCCCTTTGAATTTCCAGAAAGGAAACTCAACAACGGCTTTGTGCTTGCCTACAGTTGCCATCATACCCAAATCGTTGTATTCGTATTCTTTGAGTTTGTTTTCTTTATTTTTCAATACTCTTAAAATATTTTTCCCAAGGTTTTTTCCCTGATTAATAGCCACATTAGCCACTTGAGGATGTCCGTTCGGGTATTTTGGAGTTTCCATATACGCAATGTCGCCAAGGGCATAAATATTATCAAAACTCTTAAGTTTATTAAATCGGTCGACTATATAACGGTTGCGTACAATGTCATCCTGTTTGAGGCCATCTATTATGTTTCCGGTAACGCCGGCAGCCCAAATCACGTTTTTGGTTGGAATCTTCTCCCCGGTATTCAGAGTGGCTATGTTTCCGTCGTACGATGTCAGCAAAGTTTCGGTTCTTACGATGACACCTAAATCTTTAAGATACTTGTTCGAAGCTTCTTTCGAAACATCGCTCATATTGTTCAATGTACTTTTGCTGCCTTCGAGCAAAATTATATTGAATTTAGAAAAATCTATATTGTGATAGTCTTTGGGTAATACATTGTTTTTGAGCTCGGCAAATGCTCCTGATAATTCCACACCTGTGGGACCACCGCCAACAATAATTATATTCATCCACGCTTGTTTGTCCTCGGGGCGCGCAAATATCTCTTTCTCGAAACTAAAAAGAATTTTATTTCTGATCTCAATAGATTCCTGTGTCGTTTTCATCGAAAAAGCATGTTCACTCATCTCTTTATTTCCAAAAAAATTTGTTTTACAGCCGGTTGCAATTATCAAATGATCGTATGAAACAGTTCGGTCGTAAGCCGTCATTAATTTATTTTCCTCAGGAATAATTTTAATGATATCGGCCATTCTGAAATCTATGTTTTTGTTATTCTGAAAAATTTTGCGGAATGGGAACGAAATACTTGATGGTTCGAGCCTTCCGCTAGCTACCTGATAAAAAAGCGGTTGGAACTGATGATGATTCTGTTTGTCAACTAAAACAACCTTTAATTCGGATTTACGCAATGTTTTGGCCAATTGCAACCCGGCAAAACCTCCACCAATAATAACAACTCTATCTCCTTTTTTAAACCCTGATAAACTCATATCTGTAACTAATTAATTATTTATACAAACTGAACAAATTATAAAACATAAAGTTGAGAATAAAAGAATTTTTTCTTTAATTGAGCTTGTCATATGTTTTAATTCTGAAAAAAACAAAAACACGGTATATGAAATAATATATTTATCTTTGCAAATGAATAGCAAGCCGGTTTGTCGCCTTACCTTATTGATAAGGAGGAAAGTCCGGGCAACAAAGAGCACCATATTTCTTAACGGGAAGCTGTTCGTGAGGGCAGAGTAGTGTAACAGAAAATAACCGCTTCATAAACACTTAAGCTTTTTTTCCTCTCCTTAGGGAAAGGAAATACTGTGTATGTGGATTTGAAGTAAGGGTGAAAAGGTGGGGTAAGAGCCCACCGGTACTGTTGGTGACAATGGTAGCCGTACACCTTATGGGTTGCAAGATCATGTATACCGGCGTATGTAGGATGGCTCGTCCGATGCCGGGGGGTAGATTGCTGGAGACACAGGGTGACCTGTGTACTAGATAAATGACAAACACTTTGTTTCGGCAAAGCACAGAACCCGGCTTACAGGCTTGCTGTTTTTTTTCAAAAAAACTAATTGCGTGTTTTATGTTTAAATTTATCCGCTTTTTTACCGATATTTATAAATTTATGCGCTTTGATATCTGGCGTATAACTGAATACGAATTATCTCGTACAAGGCGGTTTCTTTATCGTTTGGTGAAAATAGTAATACTTGCCACCCGAGGATTTATTAAAGACAGGTTAAACGTAAAAGCTTCGGCGCTCACTTACTCTATACTTTTTGCCTTGGTGCCAATGGTTGCACTGATAATTGCCATTGGAAAAGGTTTTGGAGTAGAAGAACTTATCGAAAAATGGCTTCAGGATTCGTTTGTAGCACAGGCCGATATGATACCTACAGTAATGGGGTTCGTAAAACGATATCTCGAAACAACTCAGGGAGGTCTTTTTATAGGTGTTGGAATCGGAATTCTTTTGTATTCTGTTATGAATTTCTTCATGCAGGTAGAGCTTGCCTTCAACGAAATATGGCAAGTGAAAAAATCAAGATCTGTTATCAATCAGTTTACTATGTACTTTTCGGCCATGTTTATCATTCCGATACTCATTGCTATTTCAAGTGGATTGTCTATTTATGTAAATACAATTCTTACCGAATCTTTTCTGTATAGTTTGCTGAGTCCTATTTTGCGGTTTGGTGTTTATTTTGCTCCTTATTTTATCAATTGGGTCATTTTCACAATCATGTACCTGGTGATTCCAAACACCAGAGTGAAATTTGTAAATGCAATGATTGCAGGAATAATTGCCGGGTCTGCATTTCAGATTTTTCAGATTTTATACATCAACGGCCAGGTTTACCTCTCGCGTTACAACGTTGTGTATGGTAGCTTTGCAGCTATACCTTTGTTGCTTTTATGGATTCAGATTTCCTGTCTCATTGTATTGCTGGGAGCCGAAATTTCCTATGCTTCGCAAAATATTCAGAATTATGAATATGAGATCGATTCCAGAAATATAAGTCATCGTTATAAAAATTTCCTCTCACTTTTTATTACTTATGTCATTGTAAAACAATACGAATCTCAATCACCTCCATTATCATCGAACCAAATTGCAGCTGAATATAGATTACCAATAAGGCTTGTGAATAATATTCTCTCCAAACTGACAGAAGCCAACGTATTGATTGAGGTATTTTATGATGCGAAACGACTAAAAACCTATCAACCTGCCATCGACATTCATCAACTGACAATAAATTTATTATTCGATAAACTGGAATCGCATGGTTCCGAGAACTTTTTGACGAACAAAAATGAACTGCTTGACACTTTTTGGCATAAAACAAATGAAATACGACAAAAATCGGAATTAATGGCTGAAAAAATATTGATAAAAGATATTTGATATTTTAAATATGGAAAAGTAATACATTTATCTGTATATCTGAATTTTAAATAAATACTCTTTTTCTACAGGCTTCAACTAAATGCGCTTCGGGTAATATCGGAGCGTTTTTTGTATAAAGCAATCGCACTAAATATTTAACGCAGCTCAGACATTTCCAAATAAAAATAAGTATCTTTGTCGGTATTTTTTTCAAAATTACACTGACAGATAAAATAAAACATAACTAATATATCATGGGATTTAATGACGTTTTAAAGAAATTTTTCGGTAACAAAGCTCAACGCGATCTTAAAGAAATAGAACCATATGTAGAAAAAGTAAAACTAGCCTATGCGTCTATTAAAAACTTATCGAACGATGAACTAAGAGCAAAATCAGAAGCTCTGAAACAACAAATCAAGGAGTTTGTTGCTCCGGAAATTGCAAGGATAGCTGAACTAAAAGCATCTATTGAAGATGTTGAGATTAATCTTCGCGAAAAAATATATGCCGAAGTTGATAAACTTGAAAAAGAAGTAACCGAAAAATACGAAGTAGTGTTGGAAGAAATCCTTCCGGTTGCTTTTGCAATCATAAAAGACACTGCCCGTCGTTTAAGCGAAAATGCCGAAATTATTGTAAATGCTACCGATTTCGACCGTGATTTAGCAACAAAACACGATTTTGTATACATTCAGGGCGATAAAGCCCATTATAAAAACCAGTGGACTGCCGGCGGAAACCTTATTAAATGGGAAATGGTACATTACGATGTACAGCTGTTTGGTGGTGTTGTTTTGCACAAAGGTAAAATTTCTGAAATGGCAACCGGTGAAGGTAAAACTTTGGTAGCCACCTTACCTGTATTTCTTAATGCATTGACTCACAATGGAGTTCATGTTGTTACTGTCAACGATTATTTGTCGAAACGTGACTCGGAATGGATGGGACCACTTTATATGTTCCATGGTTTATCGGTGGATTGTATTGACAAACACCGTCCGAACTCCGAAGAACGCCGACAGGCATATATGGCCGATATCACTTTTGGTACTAACAACGAATTTGGTTTCGATTATCTGCGCGATAACATGGCTACAAGTCCGGCCGACCTGGTACAACGGAAACATAATTACGCTATTGTGGATGAGGTGGATTCTGTTCTTATTGACGATGCCCGAACTCCTTTGATTATTTCGGGACCTGTACCTAAAGGCGATGACCAACTTTTCGAAGAATTACGCCCAAAAGTAGAAAGACTTGTAAATACACAAAAAAATCTGGCAACCAAATATTTAGCTGATGCCCGTAATTTATTAAAATCTGAAGACAAAAAACAGCAAGAAGAAGGTGCGCTTGCGCTGTTCCGTTCATACAAAGGAATGCCCAACAACAAACCTTTGATTAAATTCCTAAGCGAACAAGGTATAAAAGCCCAGTTACTTAAAACTGAGGAGTTTTATATGCAGGAAAACAACCGGAATATGCATATTGCTACTGATCCTTTATATTTTGTTATCGATGAAAAAAATAAATCAATCGAACTTACCGACAAAGGAATTGATCTGATTACAGATGACAGCGAAGATGCTCAGTTCTTTATTTTACCTGATGTTGGTAGCTTGGTAGCTGATATCGAAAAAGATAAAAGTCTATCGCCTGAAGAACGTCAGAATAAAAAAGACGAGATCAATCAAAATTACGCAATCAAATCAGAACGTGTACACACTATAAATCAATTACTTAAAGCCTACTCTTTGTTCGAAAAAGATGTAGAATACGTTGTGATTGAAAACAAGGTAAAAATTGTTGACGAACAAACCGGTCGTATTATGGAAGGTCGTCGGTATTCGGATGGCTTACATCAGGCCATCGAAGCCAAAGAACGTGTAACCATTGAAGCTGCGACACAAACATTTGCAACAATTACGCTGCAAAATTACTTCCGCATGTACCACAAACTATCAGGGATGACTGGTACAGCCGAGACAGAAGCAGGTGAATTATGGGACATCTACAAACTCGATGTGGTGGTAATCCCTACCAATCGTCCCATTGCCCGAAACGATATGGAGGACCGTGTTTACAAAACAAAACGTGAAAAATACCAGGCTGTAATCGAGGAGATTGATAAACTTGTTGCCGCCGGACGACCCGTGTTAGTCGGAACCACTTCTGTAGAAATATCGGAATTACTTAGCCGAATGCTGAATGGCCGAAAAATAAAACACAACGTATTGAATGCCAAGCTACACCAGCGCGAAGCCGACATTGTAGCCGAAGCAGGACAAAAAGGAATTGTGACCATTGCTACCAACATGGCTGGTCGTGGTACCGATATTAAACTGACTCAGGAAGTAAAAGATGCAGGAGGTTTGGCTATTTTAGGTACCGAGCGCCACGAAAGCCGTCGTGTCGACCGCCAGTTACGTGGACGTGCCGGACGTCAGGGCGATCCAGGCTCTTCGGTTTTCTATGTTTCGCTCGAAGATGAATTAATGCGTTTATTTGGTTCCGAACGTATCTCGGGTATAATGGACAAGCTTGGTTTCGAAGAAGGTGAAATGATTGAACACTCCATGATCTCGAAATCAATTGAACGTGCACAAAAAAAAGTAGAAGAAAATAACTTTGGTATACGTAAACGACTTCTCGAATACGATGATGTGATGAATTCTCAGCGTGAAGTTATTTACAGTAAACGCTTACACGCACTTATGGGTGAACGTATTGGCGTTGATATCACCAATATGATATATGATGTTGCTGAAAGTACGGTAGAAAGTGCAAAAAATAGTAACGACTTCGATTTATTGAACGAAGACCTGCTTAAAGTTTATGCAATGGAAGCTCCGTTCGACAAGGACACTTTTTCTTCAACAAGAAGCAATGAACTTGTACATCAGGTAGCAGAAGCAGCTTTAGCCACTTTTAAACGTAAAATGGACAAATTAGCAGGCGTAGCTTATCCTGTAATTAAACAAGTTTACGAAAAGCAAGGTCAACAATACGAAAACATACTGGTTCCGGTAACAGATGGAAAGCGTGTTTTTAATGTAACAACTCATCTAAAAACAGCCTACGACACTCAAGCCAAGGAAGTTATAAAATCATTCGAAAAACAAACTTTACTTTATGTAATCGATGATGAATGGAAAGAACACCTTCGCCAGCTGGATGAACTGAGAAATTCGGTTCAAAATGCAAGTTATGAGCAGAAAGATCCATTATTAATCTATAAATTAGAATCTTATGGCTTGTTCAAAGAAATGATTGATGCAATGAACCGTAAAGTATTATCGATCTTAATGCGCGGACAAATTCCAATCAGGGAACCCGAACAAGTAAGAGAAGCACGTCCGACACAAAGAATGGACTTAAGCCGCTTAAGAACTCAAAAAGACGAAATTTCGAGCAATAGGCCAGCTTCGCAAGATCCAACCAAGCAGGATACCCGAGAGCTACAACGCAGCGAACCAATCCGTGTTGAGAAAAAAGTAGGCAGAAATGATCTTTGTCCTTGCGGTAGCGGAAAGAAGTATAAGAATTGCCATGGTGCAAATTAATTCATAATCAAAAGGCTAAAACCAGAAAAGTAAATATTACATTGCTGGTTTTAGCCTTGATTTTCAACTCACTCTATAAACATTATTATGCTTTTAAACTATATTACATGGAATGTAGACCCTGAATTATTCAGTATAGGTTCTCTCACTGTTCGTTGGTACGGTTTGTTGTGGGCTATTGGGATTTGGCTGGCTTTAGTTGTAGTCCAGAAACTTTATAAAAACGAGAAATTACCAGATGTTTGGATAGATAAACTATTCATATATACAGTTATAGGAACAATTGTTGGAGCACGTTTAGGACACTGTTTCTTTTATGAGTGGAAGCCGCTTACTGAGCCTGTTAGCTTCCTTGGTATCACATTTAATTACGGCAATCATTATCTTTCACATCCCTGGGAATTATTATATGTGTGGAGAGGTGGTTTAGCGAGCCACGGAGGCGCCATTGGAATTCTGATATCAACATACCTTTACAATAAAAATGTATCAAAAAAAGGATTTATATGGGTGCTCGACCGCTTGGTAATAGGCGCTGCTCTTACAGGAGCCGCTATTCGTCTTGGAAACCTTATGAATTCTGAAATATATGGTAGTGCGACCTCACTTCCCTGGGGATTTATTTTTGTTCGCGACGGACAAACTGAACCAATGCACCCAACTCAGATTTACGAAATGCTTTATTGTTTAGTAACATTTGGCATTATCTGGTGGTTATACTGGAAGAAACAAGCCTTCAAAAAAACAGGGTTAATATTCGGCGTGTTTTTAATTGGTATTTTTGGAACCCGCTTTCTGCTTGAATTTATAAAATTGAATCAGGAAGCTTTTGAATCGGGTATGTTGCTGAATATGGGGCAAGTACTAAGCATACCTTTTATAATTTGGGGTATTTGGTTGATAATGAAAAGCTCAAAAACAGTTCCGGCTACAAAATAATTTCTGATTTAAAGTATAATTAAAATACTTATTATGAGCAAAAAGAAAAGCATCTCCGACTATACCAAAGTAAAACCTTACAACGAAAGCGAGGACAAAACTCCGCAATTGTCGAGAATGTTTAATACTATTTCGGGGCAGTACGACAAATTTAATGATATTATGTCGTGGGGCATGGCACGTATTTGGCGAAAAAGAGCGCTAAATACGTTAAAACCATATGATCCTAAACAAATTATAGATATAGCCACTGGAACAGGAGATGTAGGAATAAAAGCCTTCAAATATCTTCAGCCTGAGCACGTTACAGGAGTTGATATTTCTGACAAAATGATGGAAATTGGTACTAAGAAAGTAGAAAAAGCCGGACTTTCGGGCAAAATTCATTTTGAAATTCAGGATTGCGCTTCGCTTACTTTCCCCGATAACAACTTTGATGCAGCAACCATTTCTTTTGGAATTCGCAATTTCGAACGATTGAATGAAAGTTTACAGCAGATTTACAGGGTTTTAAAACCAGGCGGACATCTGCTTATTATCGAAATGAATGAGCCTCAAAAAGGCTTCTTACTCAAAGCATACCAACTATATACCCGCGTTTTTGTTCGTATGACGTCAAAGTATCTGTCGACTGATAGTAGGGCTTACGATTATTTAACCGCTTCGATGCACGCTTTCCCGAACGGAAAAAAACTGATTGCAATTTTACAACAAAATAATTTTAAACTGATTAAATACCGCAGTTTTACCTTTGGTGTTTGTAGTATGTATCTTGTTGAGAGATAATAAACTATATTTTTGGATTGCCTTACAACAAATTTAGTTATTAATCTGCATCATAGTTTTTTTCCTAAACTAAAATGCATAGATTCTAAATTTCAAGCTTGCCTATGATGTCATTCACATCATTATAATTGTGACGCTGCAGATATTCATCAATCCCATCTAAAACACTCATTGTTACCGTGGGATCGATGAAGTTGGCTGTACCAATCTGGATAGCGGTGGCACCCGCCAGCAAAAACTCAATAGCATCCGTAGCATTCATTATTCCACCCATTCCGACTACAGGAACTTTGACTGCCTGAGCCACTTGCCAAACCATTCGGAGTGCAATTGGTTTCACTGCAGGCCCGGATAATCCACCTGTAATCGTCGAAAGTACCGGCTTTCTTTGCTCTGCATTGATTGCCATTCCTAAAAGTGTATTAATCAGCGATATAGAATCAGCTCCTTCCGACTCAACAGCTAAGGCTATTTCTGCTATATCTGTAACATTTGGCGAAAGTTTCACCATAAGTTCATTTTCATACACCATTCGCACAGCCTTAACTACCTGAGCAGCAGACAAACAGCTTGTCCCAAAAGCCATTCCACCTTCTTTTACATTCGGACATGAAATATTTAATTCAATTCCAGGCACGTTTGGCAAATCATTTAACTTTTCGGCAGTTATAATGTAGTCTTCAATAGTAGAACCGGACACATTCACAAATATACTTGTATCGAAATCCTTTACAGTTGGATAAATGTGATCAATAAAATAGTCAATACCTTTATTTTGCAGTCCCACAGCGTTTAACATGCCGGAAGGAGTCTCAGCCATACGAGGATATGGGTTGCCCTGACGCTCGCGAAGAGTAGTACCCTTCACAATTATACCCCCAATTCGCGACATATCAACAAAGTCTAAGTACTCGGTACCATAGCCAAAAGTTCCCGATGCAGTCATCACCGGATTTTTCAAATGTAATTTACCTAATTTTACTTTTAAATTTGCCATTTTAGTTTTGTAATATTAAAAACTGGTCCCTCGGTACAAACACATAAATTTCCTTCGGTAGTATCCGTCACACAACATAAACACGACCCAATTCCGCAGGCCATTGTATTTTCCAAAGATACTTCGCAAAATACGCTGTTTTTAAGCGCATACGAGGCTACAGCTTTCATCATTGGTGTTGGACCACAGGAGTAAATATAATCGAAATTTGAGGCGCTGAGGACCGAATGCTGGGTAACAAAACCTCTTTCACCATGCGTACCATCTTCAGTAGTAGTGTAAACTTTTCCGAATTGCTCAAATTCACAAAGTTGCAGTAAATTGTCTTTCGATCTGCCTCCGAGCAAAAAATTACATTGATAACCTTTTTTGTGTAAATATGCACCCCAGAAAAGCAGAGGAGCAATACCAACTCCACCACCAATCATTAGAATATTGGCATCTTTAGTGTGAGGTAAGGTAAAACTATTGCCAAGCGGTAAAATAAGGTTTACAAGATCACCCTGTTTCAGCGTTGATAATTTAGCAGTTCCTGCGCCTACGATTTGCACCAAAAGCCAAAGTTCATTCCTATTATAATCAACATAATTTATCGAGATAGGACGCCTTAAAAAGGTGGTGGGTGCATTATCTACCCGAACTTCAACAAATTGGCCGGGTAGCATTTCAGGCAACTGTTCTTTCGAGGTCAAAATAAGTAGAAAATATTGACTGTTAAGCGTTTTATTTTCCTTTACAATCAAATCGAGTATGAATTTCTTCATTTGTTGTTATATTGTTTGTGTATCAGCGAAATATAATAGCTGAATAGCTAATAAAATGGAGAATATAATTCATGCAAAAGTACACAAATATCCCGATACATCAAAGCCTCAGGACGTATGATAAAAGTCATTTTATAGCAATACAATAAAAAACATGTATATGCAAAAGAGTTATTATAAAAACAAAGGTTCAAAATAACTAAAGAGCTTCTGTCAGCTGATATACTATTTTACACTACTGACCGACAAAACTTGAATTTTGTCGGTTTTTATTTTTATTTATTTGT